>Ga0208373_1000208_pt1 | contig 112748 bp, 93 predicted proteins | sample RifOxyC2_FD_184036 | JGI IMG/M metagenome (GOLD analysis project Ga0208373, IMG submission 184036) | Soil microbial communities from Rifle, Colorado - Rifle Oxygen_injection C2 (SPAdes) | ecosystem: Environmental > Terrestrial > Deep subsurface > Rock core/Sediment | place: Rifle, Colorado... | reverse complement strand
AAAATGGTCACAAGAGAATTGTATGGTTGAAGATGTTCACAAGAGAATTGTGAGGTTGAAGATTACAACAACAGAGGTTTTGAAATTTTAAGTCCTCACGCATATCGCTGACAAAGAGCCGTTTGCAAAACTCATTATTCGAAATATCCCGCTTTGACTTTTGTATTATGCAGATAATGTGCCAATTACAACATGACTTAAAAAATCAGAATCCTTAGATAGAAAATGGTCACACGAGAAGCGTTAGGTTGAAAATGGTCACAAGAGAATTGTATGGTTGAAGATGTTCACAAGAGAATTGTGAGGTTGAAGATTACAACAACAGAGGTTTTGAAATTTTAAGTCCTCACGCATATCACTGACAAAGAGCCGTTTACAAAACTCATTAATCGAAAAATCTCGCTTTGACTTTTGTATTATGCAGATAATGTGCCAATTACAACATGACTTAAAAAATCAGAATCCTTAGATAGAAAATGGTCACACGAGAATTGTACGTTTGAAAATGGTCACAAGAGAAGCTCTTAATGAAAACAAAAAAAGGGAGGCAGTTGCCTGCCCCCCCGCTCCATAATAGTTTCAAACCTACCATCTGTCATCTGATCACCTAACCTAAACCACACCTTTGGTCTGTAATTACAGAGCTTTTTAACTCAACACATTTTTTTAAAGAAGCGTCTTCACTGCAGCAATTGCCATGTCGTAGTCCGGCTCGATTGTGATGTCTTTGGTTATCTCTACGTATTTTACTTTACCGGACTTACCAATTACAACCACACCTCTTGCAAGCAATTGGTTCTCCTTTACAAGAAAACCATACTCAAGACCAAATTTCGAGAATTTGAAATCAGAGAGTGTGTGGATGTTCTTAATACCTTCAGCTGCACAGAAGCGACCCAAAGCAAACGGGAGGTCTTTTGATATTGTAAGTATTACAACATCATCCGACAACTCAGTTGCCTTCTTGTTAAAAGCTCTTACCTGGTTTGCACACACCGGAGTGTCAATAGACGGGAACACGCTCAGTATTATTATCTTTTCACGAAAATCAGATAATTTTACATCTTTAAGCGTAAGATCCGATGCTACTATTTCTGGAGCAATGTCACCAACTTTTACAGGATTACCCAGCAGCGTTACAGGGTTTCCCTTTACTGCAAAAATGTTTTTTCTTTCAATAGTTGTCAGGTCAATCATAATGCCATCATTTAAGGTGTTTCGTAATTAATGTCGCTTTGTTATAGAACACAATTTACGAAAAATTGTTTAAGTTTGTGTAAAATATTTTTAAAATGTCCAGAATTTCCGGGTTTAAACTCTTGTTACTACTGTTAGCAGTTGTAACAGCTTTATATACAACTACATCCTGTCAAAAAGACGATATTCCCGATGATAATCCCGATGACCAACCAGATCCGTTAGCAGCCATCAAAACATACACTTATGCACTGATGACAGATATCTATTACTGGTCAAAAGATGTTCCAAAAAACATAGTTGCCAAACCAATTAAAACTGTTCAGGCCTACTTTGACACTCTGATTGTACCACAAGACAGATGGTCTTGGATGATGACAGGTCAGGAATATCTCAATTCCGAGGCAGGTGTTTCCGAATCGTACGGCATAAGTCTTGGACAACCCATAGATTACTATAATGACTACAGCGTTAGGGTAAGATATGTTCATCCCAATACTCCAATGTCAGAAAATAACATAAAGAGAGGTTATGAGCTGACCCATTTGAACGGAACACCGGTTAACACCCTGATTGCCAACGGCACATTCAACTCCGTTTACGCTCAAAAGACCAACCAGTTTACATTTAAAAATCACACCGGACAATCCACAACCTTTACAGCCACAGCACGAGTGATTACAACCAGGTCGTATCTTAACAGAATGGTATTCACAGGTCAGGAATTTGAAGGACTGCCTCACAGCGTAGGATATTTCAACTACCTATCGTTTAAAGCTACCATGCTTAATGATATTGACGAAGCCATGGCAATGTTTAAATCTGAAAATGTTAAGGAGCTTATTCTTGACCTAAGATATAACGGAGGAGGAGACTCAAAGGCAACTTCTCTGTTGGCGAATTACATAGCACCTGTTTCTGCAGAGAATAAAATTCTGGCAAGAAGAGAGCATAACGAAAAATACCGTTCGTGGGACAATGATTCTGAAACTCAGACAATTATCAAAAGAATTGCAGGATCATTGAATATCGACCGCCTCTTTATACTTACCACCAAAGGGTCGGCATCAGCAAGCGAAGTTATTCTCAACGGGCTCAAACCCGTAATGACAGTTGTTCATGTAGGTTCAACAACCTACGGAAAACCAAACGGAATGTATGTACTTCCATACCCTGAGGGCAACTACACAAGTCCGCAATATGTATTTTTGCCAATATGCTTCTTTAGCGTAAACAGCGTAGGTTACGGTCACTACCTGGACGGTCTGATTCCTGACCATTTTCGCCCGGACGACCTCTACCACGACTTCGGTCTTAATGATGACTGGGTAAAAGCGGTATTGCAATATGTAAAAACAGGCACATTCCCTCCACTTCCTGCCAAATCACAAACAACTTTCCCATTAACAGAGGGAATGAAGATAAAGGTTGACGAAGAGAGAGCAAACTGGGGAGCATACACTGCAACAACGCCTGTTAAGTAGATTTTTCAAAACCTGCAAAGTAGCGTTTCATTGCCCGCAAAGTAGCGTGTCAAAACCTGCTAAAATAGTTTCAAAACCTGCAAACGAACTTTTCAGTGCCTGCTTTGAATATCAAATTTTTGAAAGTGTAAATAATAAATAACCACTCTGAGTTTATCGGAGTGGTTTTTTTATGTTGAAAAGTTCAGTTTTTAAATGTGGGTTGAAACTTAAAACCCGTTCAGCTCAAGGAAAAGTGTTGGCAACAACAGCAGGAATCCTACGACAATCAGCAGAAGTATAAACGGTAAGATAAGTTTGAACCACTTACCGTAAGGAACCCGTGCGATTGTAAGAACAGCAATCAGAATTCCCGAAGTTGGGGTAATCATGTTGGTAAAACCATCCCCAAACTGGAAGGCCAGCACGGTTGCCTGTCTCGAAACCCCAATCAAATCAGAAAAAGGAGCCATAATTGGCATTGTGATGGCAGCCTTTGCGCTTGCAGAAGGTATCACAATGTTTATAAGCGTCTGAATCATGTACATCACACCAAGGGAGGCACTTTTGCCCGTATCCGCCATAGCAGACGACATTCTATAAAGAAGAGTATCAACAACCTTACCATCCTCCAGAATCACAATAATTCCGGCTGCCAGACCAACCACAAGGGCAGCAGATAAAATATCTTTTGCACCCTCTGTAAGCTTACCCACAATCTCATTTGCACCATAACCGGCAGCAACCCCGCTCAATATTCCCAAAGCCAAAAACAGAGCAGAAATCTCACCGATATACCACCCGTAACCCATAACCCCAATCACCAGAAAGATAATTGTAAAAAAGAGGAGGTAGAGGACAAAGAAGTGAACCGACTTTTTCAAACCTCTGTAACCCGCAATGGCAAACAATAAAGTGACAACAGGAATCAGGAAGGGAATATCAAAAACCGAACTTCCGATTTTGATTGAAGTATGATAATGAAATACCGAAAATAACACAAGAACAACAAGAGTAGTAAAATAACTGAACCATGCACCCGCAGGAGTGTGATAGTCAATTGTTTCTCCATTTTGCAACTCAATTTTTTTACGCCAGTATGAATCCTCATTATAAAGCGGAGATTTCTGAGGACTCTTTTTGACCCTGTTTGCATACCACAAAACCAGAGATATTGTAATCAGATTGAGAACCACCCAACAGAAAAACCTGTACTCGATACCCGAAAAGATTGGCAAACCCGCAATATCCTGTGCAATTCCAATTGTAAACGGATTCAGAATAGCTCCCGCAAACCCCACATGAGCAGCAACATAAACCATAGCAAGCCCGGTAATGGAGTCATAACCCATCGAAACAGCAAGAGGAATGATAATTATTGTAAATGCAATTGTCTCTTCACTCATACCAAATATTGCCCCGAACATGCTAAACATGAGCATAATCAAGACAATCACAACATTATTTACACCAATATACCTTAGAAACCTGTGCCTCTCCAAACCACGTGTGAAAGATAGAAAAGAGTATATGCCCGCATCAATAGCTTTGCAAGAATTCACAACCCAAAAAGCAGCACCAATAACCAGAATAAAGACAATTATCCCCGCCTGACGGGTAAAACCCTTGTAAAAAGCAGTTAGAATCTGCCAGCTTTGAGGCTGACTCTGAGTGTAGCTAAACTCCAGGGTATCTTTATTGTACTCACCACCCGGAACGATAAAAGTGACAAGAGCGCTCACTATTATCAGTCCAAAAATTATTACAAATGTGTGCGGTATCTTAAATTTCTTCTTTTCCATAGGATGCCAAAATTAAAATAAAATGCAACAGGTTAAAAATATTTAGCAATAATGTTAAATTTGCAACAAACCAAATTACAAATGAGAAACATTAAAATCACACTTCTGGCACTGGCTTTACTGCTGACATTGCCTACCTACCTGATCTCTCAGGACAAAAACGTTATTGACAAAATAATTGAGTACGGCACCAAAGATAACCGGACAATGCATCATCTTGATGTACTTACCAACAGAATCGGCGGTAGGCTTCTGGGATCTGATGCCTATGAAAATGCCACTTACTGGGCTGCAGGGCTGTTTGAAAAATGGGGTCTGGAGGTACAGGTGATTGAGGTGGGAGAACTTCCGGTTGGCTTCAATAGAGGGCCATGGTTTGGAAGAATGTTGAGTGAAGATGGAATGATGCTTCATTTTGCCACCCCATCTTACACTTCGGGAACCAAAGGAGTGCAGAGAGGTCATGTGATGATGGAGCCAAAGACACGTGCCGATTTTGAGAGAATGAAGGGTAAGCTAAAAGGAGCTTGGGTACTGATAACCGGAGAAAACGAAGGCTGGCCTATCGATTATTCGGAGTCTGCAGACACCATGAGAGCCAAGATAATTGCGGAGAATGACAAAATTGCAAGATATAACGACTCAATTACACGAATTAACCGAGCAAACCCTGACAAACCAAGAGAGGAGCTCAAAAAGTATAAAGATGCCCCAGCCCTCTTTTACAAACAGATGAGAGAGGCAGGAATTCTGGGCATAATACAGTCATCTACAGTACCTTTAAGAGTATTGTATGACCGTAAGAACTTGCAGAGTATGGATTTTGACAACCTCCCTACCTGCCCGGACATCAAACTGAACGAACACCAGTACAAGATTATCGAGCAAAAAGTTAAGGAGAGACAATATTTCCAGCTGGAGTTTGACATAAGAAATCACTTTAAACCGGGTCCGGTTAAATATCACAACGTAATTGGAATTATACGCGGAACCGAATTCCCTGACGAATATGTAATGTCCGGAGGCCACCTTGACGCATTTGATGTTGCAACAGGAGGAGTTGACTGTGGAACCGGAATTGCCCCAAATCTTGAAGCAGCCAGACTGATTATGCAGGCAGGCGGAAAAACAAGAAGGTCAATCGCATTCTGCCTTTGGGCAGGCGAAGAGTTTGGCCTTTGGGGTTCAAAACACTGGGTTGAGACAAACAAAGAGAATCTTCACAAAATATCAAACTACTTTAACCGTGACGGAGGCCCGACTATTGCCAACAACGTTACAGTTCCTCCTGCCATGTACGAAGACTTCAAAAAGGCAACACAGGATCTTAACCGAATCAACCCCGAATTCCCATTCACACTAAACAAAAGAGTGGGTGAAGCAAGACCCAAACCAATCACTGCCGGAGGTTCAGACCACGCCTACTTTGCAATTAACGGAGTACCCACAATAAGCTTCGGAACCTCCGACCCTAAAGGCTATGACTTTAACTATGGTGAAATTTGGCACACCGAGAGAGACACCTACAATATGAGCATCCCTGAGTACATGGATCATACATCTGTTGTAATGGCTATTGTGCTTTATAACCTTGCAAATCAGGATAAACTGCTGTCGAGAGAAGATCTTTACAAAGAGCCGGAACCGGTAAAACCGCAACCCGCAGCACGCAAAAGGAGGTAAATTTGAAGTAATTGATTTAATTAATCACTGACATTTATTTAAAATCAGATGATTAGATAAACAGTTAAGTAGAAAATATAAAACAAACCAATTGAAAAATACCTATTAGAGAATCAATTAGAAATATAATAAGAGAATTGAAAAGACATTCGATAAAAAAGTCGAATAGAGGGTCAAAAGAGAATTAAATATAAAATCAAAAAAGTGAATTGAGCTGGTTTAACAATGTTAAATCAGCTCAATGTCTTCTGAGGCAATCCAGCCCTGACGGCCGTCTGCAAGTTCGATACGAACCCATTTACCAAGCTTCTCGATAATTTGGGCCTTAGTCCCTTCGTGAAGTATAAAAAGAGTGGTACCCGAAACATCGGGAGAGCTTCTTACGGTACTCACAGGCATCATAATAACAGCCTCATGCTCTTTGTGGTATGCGTTGCGCTGGTTCCATGCAAACAGTGTTGCGGTAATGCCCGCAAGCAACAAAAGCATTGAAACAAAAAACGAGAGCTTTCTTATTCCGGGTGTTGGTCCATACCTGAAACTGAGCAGCAGAAGCGCAACCAGAATGAAAAATACAATCGAAAAAGTAACCCAGGTATCAGATGAGAGTTTGTAGTTGATGTCCCTCACCCAAGTTTTAAGGATAAAATCGGGAATCTCCTCAATTCTGTCAACTGTAAACTCCTTAGCATGCCTTAGGTTGTTCTGAATATCCCTCTCAGATGGGTTGAGCCTTAAAGCCCTTTCGTAGTAAAGGACTGCCTTCCCATTAAAACCAAGTTTAAAATAGGTATTGGCAATGTTGTAAAATAGTTGCCACGAAGCGTAACCCTTTTTCTCTATCTCAAGAAAGTACTCAAGTGCAAGTTTGTACTCTGCAGCGGTGTAGCTCTCATTTGCCATATCCCACAGCTCAGTAGCCGGCGTTGTGGCCAGTTGTGCAGTCGAAGGTTTATTCACATCAGATTGGTCATTTGTAGTACCTTCCTGTTGAGCCGGTTGTGTCTGAAGCTGGAGCTGCTGCTGACCTGATTGTTCAGATTGGACTGACTGACCTGCCTGACCTGATTGTTCAGATTGGCCTGCTTGATCGTATTTTAATTCTTCAGCACTAACAAACAGTGGCGCTGAAATGAGTGTTGCCACTAATAAAAATATATGTGCCCTTTTCATAATGATTCCTCTCATAACTAAACCTCCATATCTGAAATAAGTCTTATGGCTCTTGTGTAGTTGGCCTCCATCTCTGAACCACCCGGATCGGGTGCATAACGGGCATATTCACACTGCTCAATTATTGATAGCAGCTCCTGAATATGATCCTCCTTAACCTTTTTCTTCTCAAGCTCTGCCCTGATTTTATCACGGGAGAGGTCGGCAAGTGAAAGGTTTAGTTTATCTGAAGTGTAGCCCAGAATTGCCCTGTGAAGTTCATCGTAAAACGCTGTATACAAGCCCTGTTTCAAAAGAGCCTCCGCATTTTTGAGTCTTGCCCTGGCAACCTTGTTGGCCCTGCGGTTTTTAACACCCGCAACATCACGGTTACGCTCAATACGCTTTGACAATATCTTCTCAACAATAAAGAAGAGAACAATTATCAGTATTATGATTGCAAAATATGTAGCCGAGCCAAAGAAAAAGAGGTTCCCTCGTTTCAGGTGAGGAGACTTTGTGTATATGAAACGAATATCGTCGGCAATGCTTCTTACAGCCTGCCTGTTTACCCCCGTTTGAACAATACCGCCTGAAGAGGCAGTACCACCTGCATCACGCCCTACTTTTATTACAAAATCGGATGTAGTCTGAGTCACATAACGTTTTTTGGCAACATCGTAAAAAGAGAACTCAATCTTAGGAATGGTGTAAACTCCGGGGGCGCGAGGTATAATAGGATACTCAAACTGTTTGTTGCCCGAAGTCTTAACATCATAAGCCTCAAAACCGGCAGGGAAATCAATTTTGGGAGCCTCAATCAGATTAATGTTACCTGTACCCGTAATGTTAACAATAAGTGAAAAGGCCTCGTTTGCATTTACACTGTCACGAGACAATTTTGCACTCATGTTAAAGTCACCAACTGCACCAAGGAACGAGGCAGGAGCACCTGCAGGCAGAGCATCAACCACAACCCTCACAGCCGGGGCTGTAACCCTCTTTCTTACAGTCTGGTATGTATCAAAAAAATCATCAAAAACACTTCTTGGAGCGGCAGCCGCGGCAGACCTGATCTGAACCTGGCAAATAAGCTCGGCATTCTCAATTGGAAGAGTCCCACTCTGCTGAGGCATAAGCATATATCTCCGTAAAAGAGCAGCGTTGTACATTTTGCCGTTTACACTCTCCCTTACAAATTCAATATTTTGGGGAGTCTCTATCTCCTGACTCCAAAAGCCGTTAAACGAAGGAAACTTAACATCCTCAAAACCAGCAATCGGGACTCTGGTGTAAAGCTTAATCGTTGCAATGAGCTGCTCACCCTTTACCACTCTGCTCTTTGAGAGTGAGACCCTCAAAAACACATCATCGTTGCTGATTGCCGTAGAGGAGGTCTCTTCGCTCTTTTTGGCTCCCGGATCACCCTTGACAACCTCAACAGTAACAGGTTGCGAAGAGTAACTCTTACCGTCAACAACCACAGTTGCAGCAGGAATTGTGAACCTGCCAATGTTTTTTGCCTGAACAATATAGGTGTAACTAACCTGAAAGCTCTCTGTTCTCTTTCCGTTAATAATCTGAGTGCTACTCATTGTAGATGAGGTGGGGCCGGCAAGCACATCAAATCCCGTAATGGCAGGTGGCGAAAAGGATTCCGGCTGCGCATTCACATTAAACACAAGACGAAAAGTCTCATCTGCCTCCACAACCCTGGGCACATCAACCGTTAACGAAGTCTGGGCCGACAATCTGAAGCCGGCCAAAACTATTAAAACAGCAGTAAATAGTATCCTTTTTAAGTTTCTCATATATCCGGTATTTTACCAGTTTTTCTCTTTTTGTTTTCCTTGCAGAACCTTCGCCTTCTCTTTATTCACCTTCTCCTGAGTCTCCTTCTCTTTATTCTGTATAGCCTGCAACATCTGCTGAGCAGCCTGAGGAGTTATTGAAGGAGGAGGCTGAGGTTGATCTTTTTTGTCCTGATCTTTGTTATCCTGATCAGGGTCTTTATTGTCCTGATTCTGCTTATCGTCTTTGTTATCTTTATTATCCTTGTTGTCCTTGTTATCCTGACCCTGTTTATCCTGCTCATTTTTAAGCATTTTCTGAGCGTATGCAAGGTTAGACCTCGTCTCGTCATCGTCAGGATTTAGCCTCAGCGAACTCTTGTAATACTCAACCGCCTCGGAATATTTTTTCTGGTCAAGAGTGTAGTTGCCCAGGTTATGAAACACCTTGGGAGCAACAACTTCATTTGCCAGTGAATCTTTCAGAACCGAAACCAACTTCTCTGCCTCAGCAGCATTCTGCCTTTTGTAAAGCACATTACCAAGGTTGTATATAGCGTGAACCGAACCCGGATTTTGCTCCAATGCCCTGCGGTAATCAATCTCTGCCCTCTCTAAATTGCCCTTCGAATATGCCCTGTTACCCGAACGAATCTCTCCCTTTTCAGGTTGAGCCGCAAGTGTAACAGCTGTAAAGGTAAAAAGCAATATCAAACAATACTTCATCATAATACTCCTATTTAAAGAAATTTCTGCCTCTCCTCTCTGTGATTAAAAACTCAAGCAAAAAGAAGAAGAGAGCAATTCCCAAAAAATACATATACTGTTCGTCAAAATCTTCAAAAACCACAGACTTGAAAGTCTGCTTATCCATCTCTTTAATCTGATTAACAATCGTTTCAAGGCCAAAATCACTATTGCCCGCCTTCACATAGCTTCCTCCGCCCGCCTCGGCAACACTCAGCAAAATCTTCTCATCCAATCGCGTAACCACTATGTTTCCATCCTTGTCTTTAAGCAACTCACCATTTGGCATAGGAATAGGTTTTCCATCTGCCGAACCGATACCTATAGTGTAGATGTTAACTCCAAGATCCTTTGCTGTTTTGGCAGCCGTAACAGGGTCATCTTCATGATCTTCGCCATCAGTAATTAAGATTAAAGCCCTGCTGGTATTTGAACTCTCGGCACTAAAACTCTTGATTGCCAAATTGATGGCATCGGAGAGCGAAGTTCCCTGAACCGGAACCGAGCCTGTGTTAATGCTGTTGAGGAATATTTTGGCAGAGACATAATCGGTGGTAATTGGCAACTGAACATATGCCTGCCCTGCAAAGACAATCAGGCCTATTCTGTCATCCTTTAGTCTGTCGGTGAGGCGCGAAATTGCCAGTTTTGCACGCTCCAGACGGTTGGGAGAGTAATCCTCGGCAAGCATCGAATTTGAAACATCCAGAGCAATCATAATCTCGACACCTTTTCCCTCCATCTCCTTGATTCTTGCTCCAAGCTGCGGGCGCGAAAGTGCAATTGCAAAAAAGAAGATTGCAATGCTCAAAATAACAAGCTTAATCCAACCCCTTGAACGGGAGGCACGAGGCATCAGGGTGTCAAGAATTGTCTTGTCACCAAATTTCTCGATTCTCTTCCTGCGAATTCTCCTGTTTATGGCATGGAAAATAAAGAGGAAAGGAATTATCAAAACCAACGCTAAATACTCTATATGTGCAAATTGTATCATATTTAACCCTCTATGGAATTCTCCTGATTACAAATATTCTTAAAAACAGCTCAAGCCCCAGAGCCATTAAAGCAATAAGGGCATATTTCATAAACAGCTCCTTATAAACAGGAAACGAGTCAACAATTGTGCGGGTTGTCTCCATCCTGTTAATTTCACTGTAAATCTCAAGCATCTTTGTGTTGTCGGTTGCGCGGAAATAACGCCCTCCGGTCTGCTCGGCAATCTGCTTCAAAAGCTCCTCATCAATTTCAACCTTAACCTGCTGAATCTGAACACCAAACGGAGTCATTACAGGATACGGCGCAACACCCATTGCACCAACTCCGACAGTGTAAACCCTTACACCATAAGTCTTTGCAATCTCGGTAGCCATTAACGGAGCAATCTCACCACGGTTATTCACACCATCTGTAAGCAAAATTATCACCCTGCTCTTTGCCGGAGAATCCTTCAGACGCGAAATAGCCGTTGCAAGTCCGTTACCGATTGCAGTACCATCTTCAATAAGCCCCGTCTCAACCTCCTTCATCATATTAATGAGTGTCGCCCTGTCGGTTGTCAAAGGACACTGAGTAAAACTCTCTCCCGCAAACACAACAATGCCCATTCTGTCACTCGGCCGCTGAGCAATAAACTCAATGGCAATATCCTTTGCAGCACTTATCCTGTCGGGGTTAAAATCCCTCGCAAGCATACTGGTAGAGACGTCAATCGCAAAGACAATATCAATACCCTCGGTGTTAACCTTCTCAAAATCATCAGACGACCGCGGCCGTGCAAGCGCAACAATCATTGCAGCAAAAGCTACAAAACGCAAAATGTAAGGAACGTGTCTGAAATATTTCTTAAACTTACCCCCCGGGCCACCCCACGGCACAATAGAAGAGACTGTGAGTGCAGGCGACTGCCCCCTTATCTCCCTCCATATGTAAAGAGCAATTATGGGAATAAGCAGAAGCTCCAGCCAAAGTATCTTAGGATATTCAAAAAACATATCTAACTCCTCCTCTCTTTTTGTTTATCCTCTTTTCCCGCCTCCTGCTCTACCTCCTGCAAATAGGTTGCATTCACAAACCTCACAGCCGCAGGTACCGAACTCTCGCACTCCTGCTCCTGAGCGGTGTATTTTGCAAACTTCACAAGATCAGAGAGGCTTAGCAGCTCTGAAAGCTCTTTGTATATCTTAGGCTCCATGTTTACCCCCGAAAGATCGTGCAGAATCTCTGCAGATGTCTGCTCCATTGCCGTAATGCCGTAGCGATTTTCGATATACTCCCTGAGAGCATCGGTCAGCTCGGTGTAAAACTGCTTCTGATTGGTAACCCAAAGTTTTTCGTTTCTGATTCGCTCAAGCTGCCTTAGGGCTGCAATGTGCGGAGGATCAACCACAACAGGCCTTCCAAAGAGGTCTCTGTTGTTGAGTTTATTTTTGATTGTTCTGTATATCAAGTATATAATAACAATGAGTGCAATCAGAATTCCTGCCCAGGGCAACGCCTCCTTTACGGTATAGGGGTAGTTCATCTGATCCTTTACATCAAACGGCTTATAGGTTGTGGTATCTATCTGAATTGTGGTGACCTCAAGATTGCCTCCATCGTACCAGAGAGTATCTGTTGTGCCGTCGCTCTTGGTCAGAAGTGCCTGAAACTTTGGCAAAACGTACGATCCACTGTCAAAAGAGGTGATCATGATTCTGCTCTCCAGATTCACCAGCCCATCCTTTATGTTAAGAGTATCGGTTCTTGGAGCACCAATCATCTCAACCCCCTGCATTATAGGATTTTCCGGCGTAGTGAAAATATACTTATCACCCTGATTTACAGTTGCCTTAAATCTCAGTGTTGCCTGTTTTCCTATTAAAAGTGTATCCTTTAAATCTGTTGTCATACTCTCTACCTCGATTTAAACAGGGTCATCAGACCCTTTACATAATCCTGGTTAGTGCCTATCGATACCGTATCTACCTTGTACCTTCTGAGCATCTGCATGGTGCCATCAAGAACCGTTTTATTCCAGTTATTGAAATGCTCCCTCACCTTTGCGCTTGAAGTGTCTGCCCACTGCTCGCGGCCTGTCTCAGAATCTGCCAGGCGAATAAGCCCCACATCGGGCAGTTCACGCTCACGTGGGTCATAGACATTAATCACACACAGGTCGTGACGGCCCGCGGCAATCTTAATTGCATCTTCGTATCTTGGTTTAAGATCTTTGCCAACATCAATCATATCTGAAAGCAAAAATGCGGTACAACGCTTCTTGATTGCATTTGTAAGAAACCTAAGGGCCTCGGCAATATCTGTACCCCTCTCCTGTGGCTCAAACTCAATAAGTTCACGAATTATCCTCAGCAGATGGCTCCTACCCTTCTTAGGCGGAATAAACTTCTCGACTTTAGAGCCGAAGAAGAGTGCGCCCACTTTATCGTTGTTGGCCGATGCCGAAAACGAAAGCACAGCCGCAATCTCGGTCATAAGCTCCTTTTTGGTCTTAATTGCAGAGCCAAAAAGTCGCGAACCGCTCACATCAATCAGAAGAACCACCGTAAGCTCCCTCTCCTCCTCAAAAACCTTGATGAACGGGGCATTTAACCGGGCGGTTACATTCCAGTCCATGTTTCTCACATCGTCGCCGTACTGGTATTCGCGCACCTCACTAAAGGCCATACCCCTGCCCTTGAAGGCAGAGTGGTACTCCCCGGCAAATATCTGCCGCGAAAGACCCCTGGTCTTTATCTCTATCTTGCGAACCTTTTTTAGTAACTCTTTGGACATAATCTATTCTATTTCAGAAGACTAAGGAACTTCAATTGCGTTCATTATGGTTGTAACAATACTCTCTGTTGTAACATTTTCTGCCTCTGCCTCGTAGGTGAGACCTATACGGTGCCTGAGAACCTCGTAGCAAACCGCCCTCACATCTTCCGGGATTACATAACCACGGCGTTTGATAAAGGCGTATGCCTTTGATGCCATTGCAAGTGAGATACTTGCACGTGGTGATGCACCGTATGAGATTAAATCTTTAAGGCTTGCAAGGTTGTAATCTTCGGGTGTTCTTGTTGCGTAAACTATGTCAACAATGTATTTCTCAATCTTTTCGTCCATATAGACTTCGCGCACAACCTCTCTTGCCCTAGTGATATCTTCGGGCTTGATAACTGCATTTGCTTTTGGGAATGTGCCGCTGTTGTTCATCCTTATGATCAGCTTCTCCTCCTCTTTCTTGGGGTAGCTTACAACCACCTTTAACATGAAACGGTCAACCTGTGCCTCGGGCAGCGGATATGTACCCTCCTGCTCGATTGGGTTTTGGGTTGCCATTACCAAAAACGGTTCGGGGAGTTTGAATGTAGCATCACCGATAGTAACCTGGCGCTCCTGCATTGCCTCAAGCAGTGCCGACTGTACCTTTGCAGGTGAACGGTTTATCTCGTCTGCCAGAATGAAGTTGGCAAATATCGGCCCCTTTCTTATCTGAAACTGCTCGTTCTTTTGGCTGTAGATTTGAGTACCAATAAGGTCGGCAGGCAGAAGGTCGGGGGTGAACTGAATACGGCTGAATTTAGCATCTACAATGGAGGCCAGTGTGTTTATTGCAAGAGTTTTTGCAAGACCGGGAACACCCTCTAAAAGTATGTGCCCGTTGGCCAAAAGACCAATCATAAGATTCTCTACCAGATGCTTTTGCCCCACTATCACCTTGTTCATCTCCATAGTAATCATGTCAACAAAGGCGCTCTCTTTTTGAATTCTTTCGTTTAGCTCTTTGATATTTACGGTTTCCATATCGTTTGATTTTGTATTTTTGTATTCGGTGTAACTCACAAATTTAGCACATTTACTTTATAATGCGTTTCTTTATTTCACTATCATATAACGGAGCTGCTTTCTGTGGTTGGCAGAGACAAATTAACGGGCCTTCCGTTCAGGAGCATCTGGAAAATGCCTTTTCGGTTTATCTTCGGGAGAAGATTGAGATAACCGGGGCAGGCAGGACAGACACGGGAGTTCACGCCACAAATTACATTGCACATTTTGACTCCGGCAACACCACACTTATTGAAGAACAGCAATTGTTACTTTACAAAATAAATGCCATTCTTCCTGCATCCATTGTGGTGACTGACATTTGTGCAGTCTCTCCTGACGCACATGCCAGATTTGACGCCCTGAGTCGCACTTACAACTACTACGTGCACACCATTAAAGAGCCATTCCTGACAGATTTTTCATATTTTTTCCCATACGAACTTAATATCGAAAGTATGAACCGGGCGGCCGCTCTCCTGATTGGTGAAATGGACTTTACCTCTATGGCAAAACTTCACTCCGATGTCAAAACTAACATCTGCAACGTTACAGAGGCACTCTGGACCCCGGGTTCGCCCCTGAATACCCTCACCCCCGCCGGACTCACAAACTCCTACTGCTTTACCATTACCGCCAACCGATTTTTGCGCAACATGGTACGCGCCATAGTGGGCTCACTGCTCGAAATTGGCCGCGGCCGCCGCCAGCCCGAATGGATCACCCAACTGCTCTCCCAAAAGGACCGCAGCGCCGCCGGAAACTCCGTTCCCGCCCACGCATTATACCTCACAAAAATCAAATATCCCTACCCCCTCTTTACCAAAACCCAATAAACACGGGCAATTCCCAACGCTACAACACATTAGGCAAAATTTATTTGGAAGGTACCATTTTTTATGATATCTTCACACCGCTTTGTGCATGACGGAGTTAAGGCACGTTTTTGCAATTCTGCACCAGATGCCGTTTTCAGCGAGATTTAAGCAACAAACCCTAAGCTTTGAACTAACCTTCAATCCATATTACCGGCATTAAACCGACCTAACCCAACTTAAAAATAACAAACGAATCATATAATTCTAAAATCTAATTATTACCAAAATTCCCTTTTACTATGAGAAATTTTTTTTGTTTTCTACTAGTCGCAGTAGCTTTAACTTCATGTTCAGTGACAATTCCTTTACAGACAAATTTAAGTGATCAAACAATGCTATTAGCTGAGAATCGAAACATTAAAGCTAATTTCACGTTAGTCTCAAACATATCTGATGGATTCATTCCTTACATTTCAGTACTTAAAAATGGCTCTGAGACTGTGAATAATGAAGCTTATAAATATGCGTCAGAATCTGCTTTCAATAAAATATGGACCTCATATTTTTCAAGCAAATTTAATTCATACTCAAAGGATCAAATGGATATTATAGCTACTTTGAAAGATTTTAAACTTCGAGAACAAGCTGCGACATCTATTGGAATGTCTTTACTAACAGGAAATTCAAAAGTAAATGTAGAAGCTATTGCAACAATTCACGTTCTTGTTAACTATCATGGGAAAGATTACGAAAACCAATTTGAAATTATCGCTTCAGATTATAACGAATCACAACAAATGAAATCAGGCAACAATTATTACGTTGTAAATCAAAACAATCCTACACAACAGAAAGCTAAACTTCTTGAAAGTTGCTTAAATAAATCAATTATTCAATTTGAAAACTTTCTACGGTCAGTTATGCTCGCACATAAAGAAAAGGAATAGATCGCATTACAACCTATATATTAAGAACAATTGAAATCAAACATTCATACATTATTCTACCTGAGTTGATTGATATTTTCAGTTCAACAGTCTTAACAATTTTAAACAGAGATTTATGGTTGATTTTTTTGTAAGTTGAGGTTATAATCCGAAAATGTTGAGATTAATGCACTTTTAGTGAATATATAAACAATTGGCCACAATTTTTTAAAGAGTAATAATTCCAAATCACATTAAATATTTAATAATAAATCTAATGGATGCACTTGTGAATTTAGTTATTCCTGTTTTAAGCATAATTCTGATAATTGTCTCTTGGTTAGTGAAGTTAAAGTGGAGCAACGAATTTGCTAGAGCAAAGGATGAAATAATAAGAGTGAAAGATGAACAAATAAAATCATATGAAAGCCATTTAAATATTCTTGAAAAATGGAACCCAGAAAAAATGGGTAAATATTATGACAGAATAAGAAAGGATTTGGAAGAAACGATATCTTATTTGGATAAGCAAAACAAGGAATATGAGCTAAGAGTTAAAGATCTTGAAAATGAAATAAAGAGACTGCAAGATGATATCCAACCAAGTAATCTTAGTGAACAAGAACTAAAAGAGATTATCACTCATGAAATAAGCAATTACAGGGATTTTATCAAAAGTGGAAAAGAACGTATTTCTGAAATTCAACATAAGTTGGAAGACGATAAAAGCTTTTTTGAAAGAATGAAAGATATATATGAAGAGAATAATAGCAACAACATTAGTTTCTGAAAACTTTGATGATAAATAAACAAGTGGACAACTGACCTAAAATGTGGATTTCGACACTATGTAAATGCTGCACTGTATTCATTAATTTTAAAATAATCATTGGGTTAAACAATCTTCCTAATTTTATATCAAATTGGAAAAACTATTATCAGTAATAAGATCGGTCAAAAAAACCGGATGTAAATTTAATCCGTTTGATGCAAATTTTGGATTTTTAGAAAATACCCACTCTGACATTATTGCAAAATTATTAGATCCTAAATTAGGCCTTTGGGACTATTTTATAAGGAGACTAAATGCTGATAACAAGGTTGATATATCTTATTTTTCGAAAAATTTAAAAATAGTTCGTGAAAAACATAAGATTGACATTTTATTAAAAGACAGAAGAAATGCTGTTATTATCGAAAATAAAATTTGGGCACCAGACCAACCAAAGCAACTTGCCAGATACTATGAAAAAATTAAAAACCAATTTGATACTGTAACCATAATATATTTAACACCTTTTGGACATCCGCCAAGTAAGGAATCTGTAGAAGATTTACAGGCTATACAGATAAGCTATCAAAGGCATATTTTACCTTGGTTAGAAGAATGGTATGACGAAAATAAAAACCGTTCAGAGGTTGACGAAAATTTAAGAATATTTGTTAAACTATACTCCGAACAAATTCGTACAATAACAAACAACAACAAATACATGATAGATATTCTCGAAAAAGTTTTTGGAACAGATGATAAAGGATATGCTGAAGAAGCAATATCTTTATATAAATCAATGAGTAGTAGAATAAATTTACTCTGTATTGGTAGCATTAAAGACAGAATAATGGAGACATTAAGAGATGTTGTGTCTGCTGACTATGCTGATGGTGACGTAACAGAATGGTATAAAGACGAGTACAAAGAATGTTGGGTATTGGACGATGAAAGTAATGATATATCCTTTTTCATCAGTGATGCTGATATTTATGCAGAGCGAGACAAAAATGAATTAGGTTCAATTTGCTGTAATAATTTAGATAATAAATATTTACAGGACATACTCACACGCAATAATGAAGGAATTAAACAATGGCTTAATAGCATATATGATAATTAGTAAATAATTTATAATAATCCCAATTCCCAACACTCCAATTATTTAGATAAAAATAAATTTGGAGTGTATTCTTTTTTATTCTAAATTCACATCGCTTTGTGCATGATAGGTTTACGGCATATTTCAGCAATTCTACACTAGATGCCGCTTTCAGCGAGATTACAGCAAAAATTTTACGGATTTGAACTAAACTTCAAAACAGATAACAGCATATAGTTTCCCCCTAAACCTAACTTCACCTAAAATGAACGACGAATCTCAAACCCACAACCCACAACCGGGTCAAACAATCATTATTAACCAGCAGACAGAAGAGAGTAACGGCGTAGGAACCGCCGGCTTTGTGCTTGCAATCTGCGCCCTCATCTTCGGCTGGGTACCCGTACTCGGCTGGATAATCTGGCTTTTAGGCCTCATCCTCTCAATCGTAGGCATCACCCGCAACCCCAAAGGGCTCGCCATCGCCGGCCTTATTATCTCCCTCCTCGGCCTTATTCTGCTTGTTGCAGTATTTGGAGCAATTTTAGGTGGGGCAGCGTTGCTGGGTTGATTAATTAATGAGGGAAATACCTTAATTACTGGAATTCAAGGGTGTCTTTCTTTACGTAGGAGGAGAGAGCTGTGGGTTTTGTGGAAAATAAGTAGTACACAAGGAATGGATATACACTGGAAATGGAGGGTTTATGCCCTTTTAGTGAATAAACAAACACGTTATGCACAATTATGAGTGCGAAATCGCGAATCATACATTAATCATTTTATAACAACATAATCTCAAATGAATCATAAAATGACATACCATTTAATATTATTATTAGTTGCTATTATTATTTTCTTTCTTGTTTTCTATATGTTATGGAAATATGGTAGGATAAGTAGACAGGATGTATTATCCTTGACAGCAGTGATAATTTCTCTTGCAATTGGTCTTTTTACTCTCTTATCAAGAAGCTTACCCGTTGAGATTGAAGTATATCATACAGCCACAACTCTTTTCAACCTTCCAGAAGAAAATAAAAGCACTCTCATATCAGAATGCTTATACTTCGATTTAAAGAATAAGATTAGTCTACAAGCCAATATTATTAATGGACAATTATTGTCAAGTGGCATCAATATAGACGATTTCGAGAAGAATGCATTTTTTGAAAAAATGAAGGGAAACTCGTTCAATTATGAAACCCCAATTGAAGTTGTGAAGAATTTTATTGGTAAAAGTCCATGTTCTATCCCAATTGTATTTAGTCTTTCATTTATTAATAAGACTCCTAATCCAGTAATTGTAGACGAATTGTACTTTATTCTAAAAGGGAATGATCGAATTTTCTTATATAAGCCGATGTTTTTCGTTAATAGCCAAAAGGTATTTACAAATAATTTCAAAAAAACATCAGAAGTGTTTGACAAACCATTTCATCCGTTTTTATTAACAGAGAATTCAGATAAAGAATTACATCTATTTTGCATTAAATGGAATCTTGTTGATAAAGACAAAAAAGCAAATATTGACGAATTGGGCATTGGTGAATATACAATAGAACTGAATTATCACACAACATCAAATAAGAAATACAAAGAGGAAATACCTACCATTAATATAGGTGAGAATAATTTGATTGATCTTTATAATGGTGGCAAAATTTCGATTTCAAATGAAAGTGATTTTTATAAAGAGCTATTAAATAAATAACTGTGCATAACAAAAACTATATGTCAATTGGGGTTTCGGTGCGGACAATAAAGTCCGCAGCCCGCAACAACGACATCGGGGTTAGACGGGAACGAAGCCCGCAATCCCCAACTGCATATAGTTCCGTCCGTTATAGGGCATTTTAGAACGCATATCTCAAACTATCCATTTTTTAATCTTAAACTCTTAAATTACAAAACAATGAATTTATTTACTCAGATTGTAGTGACTATTGGCAGAGTAAATCCCGATGGTGTGCAAATGCTTGGAACGGGATTTTTAATCTCGAATGATGGTAAGATTGTTACAACAAAGCATGTAGTTGGTATTGATAACGCAAGACTTGTTATGCTTGCCCCACATATTGCTGATATTAATCAATATCAGGATACAGCGGATAACCGATGTCATCCAATAGCAATTAGTGTAATAGATATTGATCCATTAAAAGATTTATGCATTGTAAAAGCAGATATAAGATTTGAGGGTGTATTACCAACTTTAGGTTCTTTTGACGAAATCAATGTAGGAGAAAAAATTGGAATATTCGGATTTCCTCATTGTGTAGAAGGTCGAAGAGTACTTACGTTCCAAGAAACAGAAATTGGTGCAAAGATTTTGCTTGAGTCACAAGGAATCAAATCTAAACATGCTGTAATAAATACACAAGCTAGACCTGGACAATCAGGTTCACTGATTTTTTCTCCAAGAATAAATAAAATTGTTGGTGTATTATTAGGTGCATATGCAAGTCAAAGTGGTGTTATAATCGCCGGGATAAATCCAAATGAATTGAATCAAACAACTCAATGTATTTCCGCAGAATATATAAATGAAATGTTATGAGCAATCTTGAAGAAATCTCGTTGGATGAATGGCTATCAGTATTGAAGCCATATCAAATAAATAGTATTAAAACATTGATAAATATACATGGTGAAGATAAAGCCGCTGAGATTTGGATTTCAGCTAATGGCCCATCTAATATAGCTCAATTTGGTGGTATCCATCAATCTACACAGCCATTTTTTGATAACTTTAAAACTGAGTTTAAAAAATTTATTTGTGGGCATCCAGACTATGATAGTTATAGAATTCAACTCAATTCTGAATCAAAGGTCATTAATACAATTTATGTTTCAGTTATCTCTGCTGCTATTGGTGCAACACTTGGTTTCGCAGCTGCATTATTGGCACCTGCTGTAGCAATTCTTTTATCTGCAGTCGGAAAAATGGGAATCAAAGCATATTGTACTGGATTTAATACTGATCCACCTGTGATTATTAAAAGGGATGAATAAAAACGCTCTATAACACACATTAGATCCTATTTAAACGGGATTTTTACCGCGGGACCGATAAAGGGTATAATAAAAAATGAACAAAGATTTTGAAAAATATATAATGGAATTAGTAATTCCTGAAGGCATGAAACCTCAAGATGAAACTAAAATTGTATCTGAATTACATGCTTATTGTCATAATCAGACCCCCCAAGAATTATTTAGATATAGAACTTGCTCGGATTATCATATTAAAGCATTTGAAAAAGATGAGATTTGGTTATCAAAACCTACGATGTTTAATGACCCCCACGATTCATATTTATATATAAACAAAAAAGAGATATTAGATTTGTTTGTCAATGGAATGAGCAAAAGCAAAAGCTATACACACACAAAAAACCTATTACAACAGGCTGATTATAAAGCTGATATGATTGATAAATGCGGTATAGAATTCGTTGAACAGTTTATTAAGACCGCAACCAAAGATGGTAAGCCAATAGAGTTAACTGATTATGAGATTGAATTGAATAAGAATTTTTATTCTCATCGAATTGATTTAATAACAAAGCTATGTAAAGAAAGTATAAAAGAGTCCGCTCTTGTAGGGTGCTTTAGCGAATCTGTTGAATCAACTTTAATGTGGTCTCATTATGCTGACAACCATAAAGGATTTGTATTAAATTATAACTTTCAAGAGCTCTATTCTGTAGACATTGGCAATGGAGATATAAAAGCTAGTTTATTTGTTGACCAAAAATTATTCCCAGTAATTTATTCTGAAAATCGTTATGATGCTACGAAATATTTAGAGTATCACTTTATGTTGGACATTTATAGATTAAGAGGAATAACTTTCAATGATCCTTTTTATGATAAATTTTTTTATTACAAGTGGCTATTATTTAAATCATTAGATTGGTCATATGAACGCGAATGGAGAATTATAAAACTGATGGATAATGAAATAAATAATAAAAAACCTGATTATGCTTGCATCGCCCGTATTCCGCCTTTAGAAATATTTTTAGGTGCAGAAGTATCAAAAGAAAACGAGATGAAGTTAACCTCTATTGCAAGAAAAAAGGGATTAAGAATTTTTAAAATGGAGATTGCAGATGACGAGAAAGAGTTCAAATTAAACAGTGTTGAAATTTAGATATAATAAATTACACCCCATAACAAAAACTATATGTCAATTGCCGTTTCTGTGCCGACAAAAAGCCGCGTAGCCCACAACTACGGCGGTGCGGTTTGACAGGAAAGCAACCCGCAGTCGACAACTGCATATAGTTCAGTCCATTAGAGGCTACTATACGAAACGCATAAATAATGATTAATAAATTAACATAAATATAAAGCTATGATATGCATAGATTTACAATCAAAAGTTCAAGAGATAAAGGACAATGATAAAGAATTTAAAATTACGCCAAGAGAATTAATAAATGCTTTTGGTTGTGAGAAAAGAACATCTGGAAATCGAGCATACATAAACAAATATTTACAAGATAATCAGCTTGAAACATTCCCTGATTATATGAATGCGTGGATTGACGGAGAAATTGTGTTACGCCATAAAAAAAGAGCAAAAAGTAAAAGTGGAGCTGACCCAATTCAGAGAATTAAAATTCTTTCAGCAGCTAACAAAGAACCTATTACAGTAACACGGGATGCAGAATTAGTTGAGGCTACAACTTTAATGATGCTTCATAATTATTCTCAATTACCAGTAATTAGTAGTCCCAAGACATTAGTAGGATTTATTAGCTGGGGAACAATTGGTAGTAAGATAAGTAATGGAGTTCAATCAGATAAAATTTCTGATTATTATTCGAAAGATATTGCAGTTATAGATTATGAGAAGCCACTTTTAGAAGCAATTAAGATAATCATTGACAAAGAGTTTGCTGTTATTCAAAAATCAGATAAGACAATTAGTGGAATTGTTACTATAGCAGATATAAGTGAGCAATTCGTAACAATAACTGAGCCATTTCTATTATTAGAACAAATTGAAAATCATATCAGGCAGGTACTTGATGGTAAATTTTTATTGGATGAATTAATTGATTTTTGTAAAAACGGAGACCAAGAAAGGAAATTAGAACATATTGATGACTTAACTTTTGGGGATTATATTAGAATAATTGAAAAACCTGAGCACTGGGAAAAATTGAATTTATCATTAGATAGAAGTCACTTTATTAAGCAACTTGAGAAAGTCAGAAATATAAGAAATGACATTATGCACTTTAATCCCGAAGGTATTACAGAAAGCCAGCGTGTTGATTTAACCAAAATGGCAGGATTATTAATGACCATAATTGAATATGTAAAATAACAGCCGCTAACATCGCATGTATAGAATGAAGGCGATGTGTTTAATTTAAGCTGTCTATCACGCATCAGCTTTTATCTCGGTGAATAGTTTTGAAACCCGCAATCCTGCTCTTTATATATACGATACAGTTAGCGGTCAGGCTAAAAGCAGACCCCACAGACAATAAATATTGACAATTAATGAAACGAATTTTAGAACTTAATCATATAGAAGCAAGACAATATCTTTTAAAGGCTGAAAGCTATTTCAACTTTGACTTGCCTCAGTATTTTGTTTTTCAAAATGTAATACAAAAAGTTTCGGAACAACTAAACGGACATAGATTATCTTATTTTTACAATAAGAAAACAAATTCAGCAGGACAGAAAAAGGCAACTTATCCTTGCGACTTTGAAAATGTAAATTATATCTTTCTAAACAACAAAGATGGTAAATTTGCTTGGCGACCTTTTCAATTAATTCATCCAGCATTGTACGTTTCACTTGTTCACAACTTAACCGAAGAAACTAACTGGAATTTAATTTTAACTAGGTTTGAAGAATTTGCAGCAAATCCCAAAATTAGATGTTACAGTATTCCTTTGCAATCTGACGGAACACAATCTGACGGAACACAATCTGACAAAGCCACAACTGTAACTCAATGGTGGCAAACAATTGAACAACAATCAATTGAACTGGCACTTGAGTACGAATATGTTTTACATACAGACATAACTGACTGTTATGGTTCAATTTATACACACTCAATTCCCTGGGCTATTCATACAAAACCAGTAGCAAAAGCAAATAGAGGCCCGAATGAGAATTTAGGAAATGTTATTGACAAACACCTTCGTGATATGGCATTTGGACAGACGAATGGCATTCCACAAGGCAGTGTTTTAATGGATTTTATTGCAGAAATGGTTTTAGGATATGCAGACACCGAACTATCAATTAGAATTCAACAAGCAAACATTCAAGACTATCATATAATTCGTTACAGAGACGACTACCGTATATTTTCTAACAACCCTCAAGACTCAGAACTTATTACCAAAATATTGACGGAAATCTTAATAAACCTCGGGATGAGACTTAATGCACAAAAAACATTGGTTTCAAATAATTTAATTCGTGACTCTATCAAGTCAGACAAAATTTATTGGATAGCAGAAAAAAATGGAAGTAGAAGTATTCAAGAACATTTGCTTTTAATTCATAACCTTTCAGACAAATTTCCCAATTCAGGTAGTTTAAGTAAAGCGTTAGGTAAATTCTACAATCGAATTAAAGGTTTGACTGAACTAAACAATATTGAAGTTTTGATTAGCATTCTTGTGGACATAATGTATAAAAATCCAAGAACGTATCCTATTGCTTCTGCAATTTTAAGCAAGCTTCTTTCTTTACTAAATGACCCAACAAAGAGAGATCGGATTTTACAATCAACAATGAACAAGTTTGCTAAAATTCCAAACACAGGGCATATAAAAATTTGGCTTCAACGTTTAACAATTAAAATTGATCGACAAAGAAGTTACAATGAAGACCTTTGCAAAAAGGTTAATGACCCAACAATACAAATCTGGAATTCCGACTGGCTTAACAATACTCTAAAAACATTAATTGTCGAGACACCAATAATTGACGAGCAAATAATTCAGGACATTGACGTTGTAATTAATCCCTCGGAAGTTCAATTATTTAAACCAGAATATGACGATGATATTGAAGAATAATAAAACCCAAACTGCTAACATCCCATATAAAACACTTGGGGGTTCAACGTTTATTTGAAGCATTTTGCCACACTTCGGCTTTCGTGTCGGCAGACAGGGACGAAGCCAGCAATCCCCAACATTTCATATGTTTGACCTTTATGCACACTTCTAAAACGTACTAAGATTAATCTTGAGAAAAGGGCAAATTAAGAAAGCAATCAAAACTGTCCATAAGTATTAGAACATCTCTTAATTCATAAACATTAAAAATTAAATACATGTTTTGTATGCTACATAAATCATTAAAAATATTTGTGATTTTTATCATCTGTAATAATTGCACAAAAGAGATACCGGAACCTAAGCTAGAGATTATTATTAACCCCCTAATTACGTCAACAGAAAGTAGTGGTACTGCAAAAATTTTATTTTCTGGTGGTCCGTTGATAAAGGAAAGGGGGGTATGTTGGTCAACAAATTCAAATCCAACAGTATCTGATAATATAAAAAAATACGGCAGTGGGGATGGAAGTTTTGAGTGGTCAATAAGTGGACTAATTGCCGAAACAGATTACTATATCAGAAGTTTTGCAAAAAGTGATGATGGGATTTTTTATAGTGAACAAATCTCCATAAAAACAAAATCTCCAATCAGTTCATTTTTCCGGACATTTGGAGGAACATCATCTGACAACGCATCTTGTATTATCAATACTATTGATAAAGGCTTTATTATAACCGGTAGCACTAGTTCCAGTAATGGAGATTTCTTTGGGGCTTCATTTAAAGGGTTTAATGATGTCGTTATTATGAAATTTAATTCAGATGGACAAAAAGAATGGGTAAAATTATTTGGAGGAAGTGATGTTGACGATGGGCACTCTATTTGTCAGTCGAGCAACGGCAGTTATTACATCACAGGCAAATTTGGAATTTATAATGGTGATTTTGCAGGATTAGGTTGGGGTGGGCAAGATATTTTTATTATTAAGCTCAAGTTGAACGGAGAAGCAGAGTGGATTAAGGCAATTACTGGTTCTGGAGATTTAACAGTCAACTCAATAACAAGTACGACTGATAACGGATGTGTCATAATTGGTAGTTTCAACAAAAACGATGGTGATTTTTCAACATTAAATAAAGGTGGGTTAGATGTATTCGCAATTAAACTAAATCTAAATGGAGTAATTCAATGGAAAACATCAATTGGAGGAACAACAAACGATGCTGGGTATTCAATTTCAAAAACATCTGATAATGGTTATATTATTGCAGGACTAACTCAATCAAGTGATGGAGACATCATCGGAGCAAATAAAGGGTCTAACGATATATTAGTTGTAAAATTAAACTCTATTGGTGAAAAAGAATGGGTGAAAACATTTGGTGGAACAGGAATTGACTTCTGCAGATCGATTGATATCTCTAATGATGGTGGTTATATTTTGACTGGAAGCACTTACTCAAATGATGGCGATTTTTTGGGATTGAGTATAGGAAAGGAGGATATGTTTTTATTAAAGATAAACTCTTATGGTGAGAAACAATGGGCTAAAGTTTATGGTGGTACTAATGCCGATATAGCAAGGTCAGTTAAACAAACCAGTGATGGAGGCTTTGTTATCACAGGTGCCTTCACATCACTTGATGGCGATTTTAATGTAATTAATAAAGGAGCACAAGATATATTTATTCTTAAAACAAATACAAATGGTGAGAAACAGTGGATAAAAAGCTTCGGTGGATCACTAATTGATAGAGCTCATTCAGTAGTCGTATCAACTGATGAAGGAATTGTTGTTTCAGGGACTTTCGCTTCTTCAGATGGTGATTTTATAAACAAGAATCGTGGGTCAAACGATATTTTTATTATCAAATTAAACCCATTTGGCAATCTATCTGAATAACAATGAAAGCCAAAAAATTTAAACGGTTGAATTACTTCTTTGTTTAAATGCCAATAACACTAAGATTAATTTTGAATTACTCCCATTTTTCAAACAACATAAAAACCACGAATTCAGATTATTTGCAAAACAACTTTAATAATGAAAAAAAATATAATGTGGATAATTATTATCCTTTTTAGTGTGAATGTTTTTGCTCAAAATGAGTCAGTAACTACACTAGAGAATAAACTAACAATACTTAAAAAAGAACTGGCCAAGGCTAAAGAAAAGATTGATATAATAGAGGACTCTATAAAGATAGTTATATCTGAAATAAATGCAGAACGCATTGAACTTAATAAATCGAAGGGTTTCATATGTGAAACAGTTACCATAACTCTCTCAAATATGCGTGATGAACCAAATATAGATGGAGCTTTAATTGTCGTTATCCCACATAAAAGCAAAATTAAAGTAATTAACAATGAAGGGAATTCATATTGGAAAGTAATGTATAATGATTATATAGGGTATGTCAACGAAGTTTCAATTGCAAAAACCCCAGAAATGAAAGAGGTTATAAGTGTTTATGATGAAAATTTAAAAAAAGAAAACGAGAGATATAAAATTGAGAATAAAAATCGTGTCCAAAATGACCTTGAAAAAAGGTTTGGAAAAGAAAACGCAAGTAGAATTTCAAGGCACATGATATGGATCGGTATGACATCCGATATGGCCGCAGCCTCTATTGGGAGTCCAATCAAAATTAATAGAACTACAGGGTCCTGGGGCATTCATGAACAATGGGTTTATCATAGCAGATATCTATATTTCGAAAATGGCAAACTAACATCTTGGCAAGATTAAAAGTAAATTATTTGAATATCATTAATCTTTTATGTTCTGTTTTTTTTGTACTTTCATCTTCTGAAATTTTCACCTAAACATTTCAACCACAGTTAATCCGTTATGAAAGAAATAATTGAAGAGCTTATTAAGTTCCGCAACGAGAGGGATTGGGAACAGTTTCACAACCCTAAAGATCTGGCATTGGCAATAAATGTAGAGGCGGGAGAGCTGCTGGAGCTGTTTCTTTGGAAAAAAGCAGAAGATGCTAATTTAGAGAAAGTTAAGGAAGAGCTTGCTGATGTATTTGCTTTTGCTTTTCTTATGGCAGAGAAGTACAATTTTGATGTTAAAGAGATTGTTTTAGAGAAGATTAGAAAAAACGGAGAAAAATACCCTGCTGACAAAGCAAAGGGAACCGCAAAGAAATATAACGAGCTATGAATGATTCCTATGAATTATCAATAGAAGTCTCTGAACAATATGATTTTAACCAAAGTTCTCTGGCACAAATTGAACAGAATCCATGGGTTAGGAATCAATGGCCAATTGTATATTTTATTCACCACGATGCAAGAAAAATTGCTTACGTAGGGGAATCCACAAATGCCTCAAGTAGAATTAAAAATCATCTTTCAAACCCTAAAAGGTTCCCGCTAAACAAAATTTCAATTATTGGTTCTGATAAATTCAATAAATCAGCAACTCTTGACATAGAATCAAGTCTGATTCAATACATAACAGCCGAGGGTACATTTGAATTGCAAAATGGTAATTTTGGATTGGTTAATCACAATTATTACCAGCAAGATCTATATAAGAATCTTTTTAAGCAGATATGGGAGAGACTGATTGAAAAGAAAATAGTTACCAAGACTCTCAAAGAGATAGAGGATTCCGAACTGTATAAATACTCCCCATACAAATCATTAAGCGAAGATCAATACAACTCAGCACTTGAAATCCTTGAAGTCATTACCAATAAAAAGTCTTCTGTAATTTTTGTAAGTGGCTGCGCAGGGACAGGTAAAACTATTCTTGCAACCTACTTAATGAAGCTACTCAGTTCAGAGGTTCCAGACATTATAAATGAGGACTTTAATGAAAATGAAATCATTGAGATTAACTATATTATTGATTTTCAGAGAAGAAATCCGAATGCTAAAATCGGGTTGGTTGTCGCCATGACATCGTTGCGCGAGACTCTTAAGAATGTGTTTAGAAAAGTTCCCGGGCTCAAATCATCAATGGTTATTGGACCCTCTGATGTTGCCAATAGCAGTGAAAATTATGATCTACTGATTGTTGATGAAGCTCACAGGTTAAGGCAATACAGAAATATCGGGTGGATGGGTATATTCAGAAATAATAATCGACTGCTTGGGTTAAACGATTCAGGCACTGAGCTTGATTGGATAATGATGAAAAGTAAGAATCAGATATTCTTTTATGATTCTGCTCAATCAGTAAAACCTTCTGATGTTGACTCAGCCAGATTTAATGAATTGCTGAATGATTCCAATACGGTAAAGCTTGAGCTAAAATCCCAGATGAGGGTCAGGGCCGGGAATAATTACATTAAGTTTATTGATGATATACTCAATGTTAAGGTTAACGAGCATTACAGGTTCAAAGACGAAAAATACGAACTGTTAGTGTTTGACCATTTTCCTGACCTGTTTAAAGAACTTTCTGACAGAGAGAAAACATACAAGTTTGCCAGGATGATTGCAGGCTACTCATGGAAGTGGGTATCAAAGAATGTTGATGTAAGCAAAACAGAAGTGTATGATATTGAGTTAGACGGCATGAGGTTCAGATGGAATATAGCAACTAAAGACTGGATTAATTCACCAACGGCTTTTAATGAAATTGGCTGTATTCATACAACTCAGGGTTACGATTTGAACTATGCAGCTGTTATATTCGGAAAAGAGATTAGGTACGATAAAGAGACAAATTCCATTGAAATTGACCGTGATGAATATTACGATTCAAGCGGGATTAACGGGATAAACGATGATGATATTTTAAAAACCTACATTATAAATATCTACAAGACACTCTTGTACAGAGGAATCCGCGGCACTTTCATATATGCTTGTGACAAAGATTTAAGAAATTACCTTAAGGAGCATATCGATGCCTACAATCCAAGAGGGACAAAGAGTACAAAACCTGATTTTCCTTTTAGAGTTATCCCTTTTGAGGATGTTAAACCTTATGTAAACAGCATACCGTTTATAAATATTGAGGTTGCAGCCGGCAATTTCAGCGAAGAGCAGCCTATAGAAGAGCTTACCTGGATTGAGACTCCTTTTAGTGTCAGTGCTAAGGAGGGCTATTTTGTATGCAAAGTGGTTGGAGAGTCTATGAACCGGAAAATTCCAAACGGTTCTTATTGTCTGTTCAAAAAAGATCCGGGTGGTTCACGTAATGGAGACATTGTTCTTGCAGAGTCATTTCTGATTGACGATTCTGATTTTGGGAAAGGCTACACCATCAAGCAATATCATAGCGAAAAATCAATCTCAGAAGATGGGTGGCATCACAGCTCAATCATTCTAAAACCGATGTCAAACAACCCTTATTATCAAAATATTGTACTTAGCAATGATGAAATAGTAAAATTCAACATTAGGGGTGTTTTTGTAAAAGTGATCGATTAATGCCAATAGTGTGATTTAGTTCAAAAGGACCATCTGTAAGGATGAATTTTCCCGGTTTTTTTGTACCTTTAACACCAGCTAAACCACCTCCGGACGAGGGGTATTTAACTTCTTGAGTATGGACAATCAAGACAAGGTAAAGAACTGTCAGAAAGAGATTGCCGAGGCATTGCAGTTGAAGCAAGGTCTGTACTACGATTTGGCAAATTCATTGCCTTCGGGAATGTATCGCACCCGTGTGTTTCATGATGTTTCGTTATTTGAAGATAAATGGTCAAGTTCTAAGGATACTCCCTATATTATTGAATTTGCAAATGACCGCTTCTATGAAATTCTGCATTTAGACAAGCTCACTTTAGACAAGAATCCCGGGATAATAAGTGACCTGATTTACGAAGAGGATAAAGCCGATTTTGCCAGACTTAATGTGGAGGCTAATTTGCACAAAATCCCCTTTTCGTGGGAGGGCCGCTTCTTAATTGATGATCAGATAATCTGGATTCACTTTAAGTCAATTCCACGTCTGCTTGATAATGGAGACATTATCTGGACAGGAACCCTGGATGATATTTCACTGCGCAAGAATACAGAAAAGTTGATAAGATCTAAAAATGCCCAGCTTCAAAAACTTAATAGCGATAAAGACTATTTGATTTCGGTGCTTGCACACGATTTAAAGGGGCCATTTAACACAATACTCGGTTTTCTTGACCTGCTTATTGGCAACCTGCGCTCTTTTGATATTGATGATATCGAAAAACATCTGAATATGGTTAATAGCTCTGCAAACAGGGCCTATGCTCTGTTGGAAGATATTTTACTTTGGGCACGTTCTCAGTCTAACAACTTGAATTTTGAGCCAAAAAAACTAATTTTCAAACCTGTATGTGATAAGGTTTTGGAAATGCTAAAGCCAATTGCCACAAATAAAAACATTACTGTTAATTATACCGAATCAGAGCCAATAACCGTTTTTGCTGATACCAATATGCTTAATACCATTTTGCGCAATTTAATTTCCAACGCTATTAAATTCACAAATGACGGAGGCTCTGTTAATATCTCTGCACAACAAACCGGTTCGGGAACAACTATCACAGTTTCTGATAATGGAGTTGGTATTGCACCCGAAATGTTGCAAAAACTATTTGATAATAAAGTCGCCTATTCAACAACCGGAACTGCCCGGGAACAAGGTACAGGCTTGGGACTGCTCATCTGCAAGGAGTTTGCACATAAACATGGGGGCAAAATTTGGGTTGAGAGCAAACTAAAAAAAGGCAGTGAGTTTAAATTCACACTGCCTTTAAATGAAACATTATCTACGTAAAAACTCTTCTGTTACTTTATCTCTTTTACTTCTTCATACCAAAATAGATCCATACGCTAACCTCGGTTGCGTTAATCAACGTATGTGTAGTCACATCGTCTATTGAGTATTGGCAGTTGACAATATTCACCGATCCTTTTGGATTGGCTGAAAGGTATTGAGTAAGGGTTTTACCATCCCATTCAGACAATGTAAGTTCTGAGAATGTGACACTTGCCTTAACTGCACGATTACTAAAGGATACATCGTTGTTTTGCAGTGTAACCGACCCGCTCACCTTGTTGTTTTTTGTATCGAATTCGCATACAACAGAGTTGCCGCTGTAAGATGCCGAGAAGATCTTTGTGGCAGTACTGTATTTTCCGCTTAGCATCGGATAGTTTGGCCAGTCGTCAGATCTTACCTGTAATGGTACCTCAACCGCAATACTCGATGCGATATCTCCTGAAAAATTACCTCTTATATAAATTTTTGCCCAAACTGCATCAAAAGCCAGCCCCTTCTCTACCTTAAACTCAACAGTCTGCTTCTCTTTTGTGAGAGAGATATTGGGCTTCACAACCAGAATTCTTGCATTTCTGTCCTTTAAATCCTTGAGGTTTTCAATTATGAACTCATCATAACCCTTTCCCATAAGGATAATGCCGCTTGCAGATGCCTGGTAAACCAGAAACTGACCCAGTCCTGTTGCCGTTATTGAGAGAGCATCCCCTGCCATGAGCTTGTCGTAACTGAAGTTTACTCTGTATATCTGTGCAGAAAGTGCCTCATAATCCCTCTCAAAGGTCATTAATGTATCGGCCTCGGCAGCAATATTAAACACCGCTGTTGTATTTGTCAGAAGCGAAGAGGGCTGAAAATCGGAGTAAATCTTTAGCCCTATATAGTCTGCCAGAAAAGAGGCATACATCTCAGAAAATGTTTTTGCGTGTGCCTGATTAACCGCCTCCACAGGGTTAGAGACCGATTTGTTCTTTATCAGGTTGTACATATTAACCAGCGAGGTTGAACCATACTGTTGAACCAGGTATTTAACAAATGCTCCCATTCCGTAACCATAGTGCTCTGCATTTTCAGCCGGCCCCTTGAATACTCCTTTAAGAGGTTCAAGGTGGTGACCCTGCCTTACCAGAGGGCTATAGTCCGGCTGTCCGGTTGAGAGTTGCTCAATCCACACCGAACTCGCCTCATCCAACCAGTAAAAAGGGTCATTACTTACTAGCATGGCGGCAGTGCTCATTGTTCCGTAAAGCGACTTAGCAAAATGGAAAAACTCGTGCCCGGCGGTTGCCCTCAACTCTGTTACTGAGGTGAGCTGTGTTGCGTTGAACTCCATACTTGAGTAGTTGTGGCTCCACGGTGACATGCAAAAATATCCGTAAACGTTTTGCTGATCTGCAGGGAACTTCTTTACCGTAACGCTCATGGGCCATGATGTTCTCTCTGCAAAGGAGAACTGAAGGTCGTTCTGGACAATGCCGTATATCTGGTCAAGATAGTCTCTCAGGTCAAATGCAGCGGCTTTGTATTCAGTTGGAGCATACATCTTGAACTTAGAGTCTGCTTTTGTAACGGGGAGCATCTCGTAGTTCTTTACAAGGCCAAATTTTATTGACATAGTGGTGTCCCGCAGAGTTCCGGCTCCTGCATACGGAGTATAGTCACAAACGTAAGCGGTACCGGATTTGGTTGCAGTAATAAAACCCGATGTCTTTACCATTTTTCTAAGTGACCTTGAGTACTTCTCTTCGGTTACAGTCATAAGAAGATTGTCGGGAGAGCCCGTTGCGGGTGTAATGGTAACCTTAATCGGCTTGGTAAAATTCACAGGTACACCTTTCAACTCATAAAATGTTGATGATTCGTATTCGCTAAAGTTACTGCCTGCTGTCTCCTTTTTAACCTCAAGGGGATAAGACTTTGAAAAGCTCCCCGATTCAATATTAACTTCAAGTGTTACATCTGTGAGTTTACCTCCGGTGGTTCCTATGGTTGCCGAGGTGTTGTAAGAGGGCGGTGGAGGGTTCTCTCCGGGGGGGTTGTTTCCCGGCGGATTTGGGGTATCCGGCTCAGGTTTTGTGCATGAGAACATCATAAAAGATGCTGCCAGCATTATTAAAACTCTGTATTTCATAATCTGATTTTTTGAAGAAGTGTTATCAAAAATAACATTTTTATTAAGTTACACAAGATTAAAATTTATAACTTTGCGTATATATTTACGATATGGAAATAAAAAAATTCTCAATCAAGGCAATTGCCACATTTCTTGCAGGAGCAATTCTATTCTCCAGTTGCGCAAGTTCAACAATGATATACTCAACCCCGGAAGGTGCTAAAGTATATCTTAACGGAGAGCCTGTTGGCAAAACTCCATATTTGCATACCGACACCAAAATTGTAGGCAGCACAACAACCGTACGCCTCGAGAAAGAGGGTTACAAACCTTTTCACACAACATTTTCAAGAGACGAGGAGGTTGATGTTGGAGCAATCATCGGTGGTATCTTTGTATGGGTTCCATTCTTATGGACAATGAAGTACAAGTCTTCACACACCTACGAAATGGTTCCGCTTTCTATGGACGAGATGACAAAAGCAAATGCATTACAGCATGATGACCTCAGCAAGAACAATATCGAAAAGCTTCGCGAACTTAAACAGATGCTTGACGAAAAACTAATCTCTCAGGAGGAGTTCGAAAAGGCCAAAAAGAAGATTCTCGAAACGCCTGAGAACTAAATTTTCTCATTAAAATTTAAGATTATGGATACCTTGAAAAATATCGGTATTTACTCCATTTTCCCCGAAAGTGAAAGTAAATATGACTTTGATACTACCGTAAACAAGTTGGTATCTGAAGTTGAGGCAAGGTCGTGGAACATATCTTTTACTCACGATCTGCAGCAAACAATGAAAAAGCACGGCAGAGATGTTTTGCCGGTAAAGGTTCTTGCAATTTGCCACCCAAGTCACTCGGGGCAGATTCTTGACAAAGATCACGAGAGAGTTATCTCTTGCATGATGCCTTGCAGGATTAGTATTTACAAAAAGAGTGACGGCAAAACCTACGTTTCAAGAATGAATCCCGCAATGATGGCACAGGTTATGGACCCGCTTACCGCTCAGGTTATGCAGAGTGCCGCTGCCGATGTTGAGGAGATTATTCAAACCGCGCTTAAAACAGAATAACTGCAAAGGAGTTTCCTCTGACAGTTTGCAATTTCTTTGTAACCGATTGATTATACTCTTTGTTGATCAGTCGGTTATTTTTTTTGTTACCTTTTAAGGCAAGTTTTTTAATTTAAAAAGTGTAAATTAGGGGACTTAAACTTTGTGTTATGAAAGACTCCGGTGACAAACGGGCCTTTGCTCCTTACAGAAAAAGGTACCTGCATTACATCCTCTTTTTTGTGCTTCTGGCTACTGCGGTTATTTTATGTAGATATCTTTATATTCTTGATCAGAATCAACAGCGCTACGTCTTTGAAAATGAAGCTGATCATATTGTTACTGAATTGGAAGATGAGCTTGTTTTATACAAGATACTACTCAATGGCGGTGCAGGTGTCTTTACAGCATCCGATGAGGTAAACAGAAGAGAGTGGCGCCTCTACCACAATTACCAGCAAACTAAGGTAGAATTTCCTAATTTTCAGTCACTTTGTTATGTTCCTGTCATTAAAAGAGGTCAGGAGATATCACATACTAAAGCACTATGGTCTCAAGGTTTTAGCAGTTACGAAATAACCCCTCAGGGCTCAAGAGATGACTATGCCCCGGTAACATTTATTGAGCCGCTTGACAGTGTAAATATTTTGCATCTTGGTAATGACTATTTCTCCATACCTAAAAGAAGGTTGGCAATGGAGAGGGCAAGAGATGCAGGTGATGTGGCAATATCAGCAAAAATTGATGTTTTCAACGGTGATGATGTTCAGCCGGGTTTTATGATGGTAACCCCTATCTATACAAAGGGCATCATGCCGTTAACTGTTGAAGAGCGGAGAAGAGAGATTTCGGGTTTTGTAGCAGTAAACATAAGAATATCTGAATTCGCCAAAACTGTAGGCGATAAAACAACACGCGCACTTAATCTAAAAATATTTGATAATGATCCACTTATTGGTAACGACTCCCTCTCCGGATTAAAACCACTGTTCATACACTATGGAACCGGCCTGGATTCGACCTCAATAGCTGTGCCAATGTTTACCTTCGAAAAGGTAATTGATTTATATAACCACAGCTGGAAAATTGTGATTGAAAGCACCCCTGAATTCGAGTCCGAAATGGTCAGAATAAATCAGATACTTGTTCTTGTCCTGGGTGTAATTGTAAGTTTTTTGACCCTCTTTCTTCTGAATACACTCACCCGTACCGCAGAAAAGGCAAAACATCTTGCAGATACACTTACAGAATCTTTAAAAACAAGTGAAGCCAAACTCAGGCAGATTACAGAAAATATTTCAGATGTAATTTTCACAACCGATCATGCTCTCAATACAAATTATATAAGTCCGTCTATTGAAAAGCTCACTGGATTTACTGTAGAGGAGTACATGAAAATGACAATGGAACAGAGACACCCTAAACATGCCATCGAAAATATCAAAACACTCTTTATGGAGGAGATGGCAAAGGAGAGTGATCCTGCTTGTGATAAATCCCGGACAAGAGTGATTGAGGTTGATCACTTTAAGGCTGATGGCTCAATTATTCACACTGCAATGCACTTATCCTTAATCAGGGATTCTCAGGGGCAGATGATAGGTATTCAGGGGGTTACCCGCGATATTACCGAACAGAAGAGGGCAGAAAAGGAGTTACATGAGAAGTCTGCATATTTAGAAAACCTTGTAAACTATGCAAATGCCCCTATTATTGTATGGGATCCAAATAATATTATCACAAGGTTTAACGGTGCCTTTGAACAACTTACAGGGATAGACTCCTCTGAAGTTATTGGTAAAAACATTGAATTGCTTTTCCCTGATAATTCAAGAGAGAGTACAATTAAACTTATAAATCTTACTAAAGCCGGCGAAAGATGGGAGGGTGTTGAAATTGAAATTCTTTGCAAAGACTCCTCCATAAAAACTCTGTTATGGAATTCGTCCAATATTTATGGGCAGACCCATGGAGTATTAAATGCCACAATTGCCCATGGTTTTGACATTACAGAGGTTAAAAGAACCAACGCAGCCCTTCTGGTGGCTAAAGAGAGGGCTGAGCAGAGTAATCGCCTGAAAACTGCCTTCATCAATAATATTTCACATGAGATAAGAACTCCGCTTAACGGAATTATTGGTTTCGGGCAGCTTCTTAACGACAGTAGCCTTTCTGTTGAGGAGCGTCAAAGTTACTATGATATGCTTAAAAGCAGTAGTGACAGATTGATTCAGGCTATTGAAGATAATCTGGATATTGCACAAATCTCCTCCGGCACTCTGGCGGTAAACAATACCTCCTTCCCGTTAAAACCTCTCTTGAATGAAGTTATTGAGCTGGCTATCGGACAAACCGGAAGATCTGCCGAAACAGAGATTGTGGGTGATATTCCTTCTATGGTCAACAATCTGTCAATTTTAACTGACAGAGAGCTTCTCAGAAAAGCACTTGAGCACCTTGTCTCTAACGCAGTAAAGTTTACCGAAAAGGGAACAATTACAATTGGAGTCAATTTGGGAGAGCACAGCCTTGAGTTTTATGTTAGTGATACCGGTATTGGCATTGCTCCCGAAAAGATGGAAGATATGTTCAGGCCATATATTCAAGAAGTTACCGACATGACTCGTGGTTACGAAGGGAGTGGTCTTGGTCTTGCGATTGTTAAGGGAATTGCCGGGTTACTTGACGGAGATGTGCTTGCAGAGTCTGAGAAGGGAGTTGGCACTACATTTTATTTTACCATTCCTCGCAGAGAGCTGTCAGTTAAAAGAGACTCGACTTCGGTTACCCATAAAGAGATTCTTATCCCTGACATTCCTCTTATTTTAATTGCCGAGGATGACGAATCGAGTTATCTTTTCCAGTCTGTTGTTGTAAAGAGAGGAGGATATAATGTATTGAGGGCAACTAATGGAGTTGAGGCGGTAGAGTTTTGTAAAAATAATCCACAAATCCAACTGGTTCTGATGGATATTAAGATGCCGCTTTTAAACGGAATTGAGGCTACTGAGCAGATAAGGGTTTTCAGAAAAGATTTGCCAATTATTGCCGTAACTGCCTATGCACAATCTGACGACGAATTCCGCATTCTGCAATCCGGGTGTAACGATTACCTGACCAAACCTATAAAATCAGAAACCTTGCTTGAAAAAATAGGTAAATTCATAAACAGGAGCTAGAAATTTATTTTCAAAATTCGTTAAATCAGCTTATTTTTATAGGAGTTTCCAATACTAAACTAAACCGATCTATGAAAGATGAAAAACACTTATTGTCAGATTCGGCTGAATGGATGACAAGTTCGGAGTTTGTAGACAGAGAGGGAAGGATATTCAAAGCAATTGGCGAGTCTAAAATAACCCATTTATGCGATTGTATCATAAACGAAAGCTGGGCCTGCATTGAGGGCAGAAAGGTTTACAACACCTATAAGATTGCCAGGGAGACAGAGCTTAAATACAAATTCGAATCAGAAAATCCCGATCTTGGCACTCAAACCGGAGAGTTTAATGTCGACAGAAACGTAGTCTATTCAAAATTCACAGTCAAAGACTCCACCCTAAACGGTTTCGAAATCATAATTAAAGACGAAGACGAATGCAACGTTTACGGCACCCTCTTCAACGGCACCGAACTCGTCAACACCTGGCGCACCATCATGGTGCGCATCCAATAATTTGTTGCACATCACACATCAGATATCACATATCACTATCACTCATCATCAGTAAGCCAAATATAATCGTATTAAAATTTCACATATCACATTTCACTATCACCCATCATCAATAAGCCAAACATAATCATATTAAATATTTCACATATCACCCATCATCAATAAGCCAAACACAATGAAAAACGAAAATTACAACCACAGCGCACCAAGCGGCGCATTTTACGGCCTTGGCATGATCGGAGCCGCAATATACTTCGTAATGCAGGCAACCTCCTTCTGGACAATCGTACTCGGAATACTCAAAGCCATTATTTGGCCCGTATTCTTCGTTCTCGAATCATTCAAACATTTCTCAATGTAAATCCAATGTACATTTGAAAGCAACCTTTTAAAGCAACTTTTCTAATACAATTGTTTTATTGTAAATCCAATGTACTTTTGAAAGCAACCTTTTGAAAGCAACCTTTCTAATTCAATTGTTTTATTGTAAACACTTGAATAAATGAATTTTGCGCATCAATACATAATTCAAAACACTTAAATCGTACACCTACAGAATACACTTAACGCAAACACATTAAGAAATATGAAATACCTTAAATTGCTTGTGCCTGCGCTTTTTCTGCTTACGGCCGCAAACGCTCAAGAGCAAAAACCTCAAACAGACAAAATAATGAAATCAACCGAAGAGGGTAAAACCGTATATCACTTGCCTGCCCCAAGCACCAAAGGAACAGTATCGCTCGAAGAGACACTCAACTCCCGAAGGTCCAGAAGAAATTTCCACCCCGATGGAGTCACTCCGGCACATCTCTCACAAATCCTTTGGGCAGCCTACGGAATAACCAGGCCAATGGAGGCCCCGACAGTAAGAGGCGGACTCAGAACAGCACCATCTGCCGGAGCTCGCTACCCACTTGAAATTTACGCCGTTGTTGGCAATGTCCCCGGCATCGACCCGGGCGTTTACAGGTATGATCCCAAAGCGCACAAAATAACCATGACAAATCCGGAAGACGTTAGAAAAGAGCTCACGGCTGCGGCCCTCAATCAAAAAATGATTAACGACGCACCTTTCTCTGTCTTTTTCAGTGCCATTTACGAAAGGATTACCGAGCGATACGGTGACAGAGGTCGCGACCGCTACGTATGCATGGATTTGGGGCACTCCGCACAAAACGTATATCTGCAAGCCGAAGCCCTCGGCCTCGGCACCTGCGCAATCGGTGCCTTTACCGACAGCAAAGTTACCGAAGTGATGCAGCTGCCCGAAAACGAAGTACCACTCTACATAATGCCAATCGGCCGCAGCAAATAAAGATGCTGCCAAGCAAGCAACGCAGAAAAAGTATGCGAAGCAGCACAGCCCGCAAAAAATCTCCGCGCCAGTTTGTGGTATATAATTGAATATTAAGTGGTTGAAAATGAGCCAAATTTCATTGAATTTTTGGCTTATTTTTATATTGCTATCCGTCAAGCAGTTACCACAAACTGGCGCGGAGATTTTTTGTCTAACTTACAATGTGTTAGCATTTTGTTTGGATTTCTAAATTAAACATAGCAGAAAAGGCAGTTTATTGTATGTTTTTGTTACATTTGCTGTTGAAACTACTTTTTTTACAATTTTACTACTTTAATTTAATCCATTTAAAATGAAACTAAAAGGTTTACTAGTAATCATTTTGGGTTTTATGTCGCTGCAGCTAAGTGCGCAGGACAAGATGCTCGATCTTCTTAAGGGCGAGCTGAAAAGCCAAATGACAATTCTTCAAAAGGGTGAATATCCACCCTACTACATGAACTACAGGGTAATAGACAACTATACCCGCACAATTAGAACTGCAATGGGGGCAACCATTAGTTCTGACGAAGAGAAACAGATAATATTCGTTCCTCAGATCAGAATCGGCTCGCCCGAATTTGACAATTTTCATGAATCACAAAACGGAGTGGCCATAAACAGGTTCTCCGGTGCTCCTACAATTCTTCTGCCCGCCGATCTGCAAAATGGCATTGAGGCTATGCGTGAGATTATGAGAGAGGAGGTTAACACTCGTTACAGGTTTGCGGTAACCAGTCTCGAGAGAGCAAACGCCAAAAAAGGTGTTCAAATTGAGAACGAAGATCAGTCTCCCGACTTCACAAAGGCAAAAGCTGAAAAGTATTTCGAGCCTGCACTTAAAAAAGAGAAGGTAGATCTTGACACCAAAGCATGGGAGGCAAAACTGAATAAATTCAGCGCACTGCTTTCAGAAAACAAAGACATTATATCTGCAAACACTACCCTCACCTACAGAATATGGCGGAAATATTTTGTATCTACCGAGGGTGCAGAGATTGCCGAAAACAGAACTTATGCAATTTTGAGCGTAAGAGCCACCACAATGGCAGACGACGGTATGGAGCTTCCGTTAAACACAAGCTACTTTGCCTACTTCCCTGACGAACTTCCTTCAGCTGAAGATATTATGACCGATCTTAAGAAACTATCTTCAAAACTATCTGAATTGAAGGTAGCTCCGTTGGTTCAGCCATATACAGGCCCTGCCCTGCTTTCAGGATCAGCAAGCGGAGTATTTTTTCACGAGATTTTTGGCCACAGGATTGAGGGTCAGAAGATGAAAAGCGAACGCGATGGTCAGACATTCAAGAATATGGTTGGCGAAAGCGTACTTCCTGCAGCTTTGAGTGTTTATTGCGACCCATCTATGAAAAAGTATCACGGTAACGCCCTTAACGGATTCTATATTTTTGATGATCAGGGTGTTCGTGGCGAAAGAGTTGAGGTTGTTAAAGATGGAATTCTTAAGAATTTCCTTATGACAAGAACAGGACTTGATGGCTTCCCTAAATCGAATGGTCACGCAAGAGCCGAATTTGAATATGACCCAACTTCAAGGCAATCAAATCTTATAGTTGAGACAAACAACTATAAAACCGATGCCCAACTGAGACAACTTCTGATTGACGAGGCTAAGAGGCAGGAGAAGGAGTATGGCTATTTCTTCAAAACTGTAACAGGTGGATTCACACAGACAGGCAGAACCGGAGCAAATTCATTTAATGTTACACCTCTTGAGGTTTACAGAATTTATGTTGACGGAAGACCTGATGAACTGGTTAGAGGAGTCGATATGATTGGCACACCGCTGAGTATGTTCTCGAATATTGAGTACGCAGGCGGAGAGTTTGAGATCTTTACAGGAACCTGCGGAGCCTCTTCGGGCAACGTGCCGGTTACTGCAATTTCACCTACAATCTTTGTGAATAAGGTAGAGCTGCAGAAAAAGGCAAAACCGACAGTAACTCCTGCACTTTTACCACGCCCGTAATAAGCGTTAAATTGTAATGAATATTGTTCATTTATTTGATCACAATAATTTATCGAAACAGAAAAGTCGAAAAAGAAAAAGTCTCAAATTTAATAATAACAGAAAATGAAATATTTTAAAAATATATACAGGTTCACCCTTCTTTTGCTTGCCCTGAACATTACAGTTCTGGCATCACTACAGGGGCAGGGCAACAACTCTATCCTCTTCAAAGCTATGGAAGATGAGATGAACCGCAGCAAAAACGAGTTAACACTTCCAAATTCACCCTCTCCATTTTTTGTGGCATACACTGTGGGAGATATCAGCTACACATCGGTAATCAGCTCAAAAGGAACCACCATCTACACAAAGGTGAGTCCTAAAGAGAGGCTCCACTCAGTTAACCTCTACGTAGGTGACAGTAAATTCTCAAGCGATTACGCCTATTCGGGAAACGGAATCCTTACAACATCAATGACCGTTACCGAAAATAACTACGACCAGCTTAGAAGAAGTTTTTGGCAAACCTCCGACATAGCCTACAAAATGGCTGTTGAGGTTTTCAATTCAAAGCAGAATGCAATTAAGAGTGCAAATCTGACAGAGCAGGAGAAGAACCTTCCTGACATGTTGCCACTGGCAAAACCGGTCGTAAACGTTGCTCAGTACGCTCAAAATCTCGCGACTAACAAATACGAAGAATTGGCCAACAAACTCTCTGCTGAATTGGCAAAATACAACTCAATCTTTGACTCAAGGGTAGAGATTGACGCCATTGTAAGCAATTACCATTACATTTCAACTGAGGGCACAAAAACCGTTGAGCCTGCAGGATATGTTGCAGTAACATTCAAAGGAAAAGTGAGAAACGCAAAGGGTCAGGTACTAAGAGACGAAGAGGTTTTGTACTCAAAAACATTTGAAACTCTGCCTGCCGAAAAGGATCTTACACTGGCAGCCGCTAAGTTCGCAGCTAAACTTACAGCTCTTATCAACAGCACTGAGATGGAGGAGTACTATCTGGGCCCTGTTCTCTTTATTGAGGATGCAGCCGCACAGATTCTTGCCGAAAACCTTATCTCACCTGCAGGTGTTTTTGCCTACAGAAGACCAATTCAGGTGATGGCAACCGCAGGAAGACCCGAAAATGTATCTGCCAGAAGAGATATCAAAGCATTGGAGGAGAGAATAAACAAAAAGGTGATTGACAGCAGAATCTCTGTGAAAAACATGACTGACTCAAAAACTTTTGGCAACACACCACTTATTGGTTATTACAGCATTGATGCACAAGGTGTTATTCCTCAAAAAGAGACATCATTAATCGAGAACGGTATTCTCAGAAACCTTTTAAGCACAAGAGTCCCTACCAAAACTTCAAGTGCATCAACAGGCAGTTTGAGATTTGGAACAAGACCAAGGGCAATTCCTCTGGAGGTTGCTCCGGGTAACCTGATAATCTCGGTTAAAGAGGGAACCACAACAGAAGAGCTTAAGAAAAACCTGATCAAAGCTGCCATAGAAGAGGGCCTTGACTATGCATACATAGTTAAAAAGATTGCAAATCAGACAGATCAGTATATCTACAAGGTATTTGTAAAAGATGGTTCAGAGACTCTTGTTACAGGAGCCGAGGTAACTCCTGTTCCTCTCACCAAACTTAAAAGAGTTCTTGGTCTTAATCAGAATCAGAAAATTTATAATTATCTTTATCAGGGTACAGTTCCGGTTTCGGTTATCTATCCTGACGGCATTTTAATTGAAGATATTGAGATAAACAGAAAACCGGTTAACGTACAAAAAGATTCGCCTCTTATTGTAAAAAAATAGTTAACCTTATAAACATTGGATTACATCTATGTTTTTATAGTACTTGTACTGGTCCTGGGACTTTTCGTCTGGGGTAAAATAAGGCACGATTTTGTTGCCTTGCTCGCCCTCTTCGCTCTTGTAATTCCCGGGATCATTCCAGCCGAAAAGGCCTTTCAGGGCCTGGGTCATCCCGCTGTCATTACCGTGGCAGCGGTTTTGATTATCGGCAAGGCTCTGGAAAAATCGGGAATTGTAGATTTGCTTGGGAAATGGGTCTCTTCACTGAGCAGTAATCTTACCATTCAGATTTTCACCCTATGCTCACTTGTTGCAGTTGCATCGGCATTCATGAACAACGTTGGTGCATTGGCCATTGTGATGCCCGTTGCCATTAACATTGCCGTAAAAAACAAAAGATCACCATCACTCTTTCTGATGCCAATAGCCTTTGCATCGCTGTTGGGAGGCCTCATGACGCTTATTGGTACTCCACCCAATATCATTATCTCTACCTTTAGAGAGGCACAAACCGGCACTCCATTTGGAATGTTCTCATTTGCTCCGGTGGGAGCAATCCTTACACTGGCAGGAGTTGTGTTTGTATCGCTTTTGGGCTGGAGATTGCTTCCGGGCAGAGTATCGGGAAAATCCAATGAGCAAGCCTTTAATATTGACGACTATATAACCGAGATGATTGTCAAAGAGGACTCATTAGTTAAGGGCAAAAGTATTGGGGAGATTAACAGCATATCAAAAGCTGACATTCAAATACTTGGCCTTGTAAGAAACAACATCAGGGTTCACGCGCCGGACGAAGATGAAATATTGCAGATCAATGATATCCTTATAATGGAAGGAGATACATCTTCATTTAAGGAGTTTATGGATGATACCGGTATTAAGTTAGCGGATGGAAAAAAATTCAGAAAAGATGCAATCGGGTCAGATAACATCTCTTTTGTCGAGGCAGTTGTTTTGGCCGACTCACCTTTAGTGGGACAGACCTCTGCAGGATTAAAAATGAGGAGCAGATACGGGATTAACCTGGTGGCAGTCTCCCGTAAAGAGGAGAAAATTCACAGGAGATTGGGCAAGGTAATATTTCGTAATGGTGATGTTGTTGTTTTTCAAGGCAGAGAACACCTGATAAGGGACACAATCACCTCAATCGGATGCCTTCCACTGGCAAAGAGAGAGGTCTCATTTGCTTCGGAAAAAAAGATATTTCTTAGTCTTGCCATTTTCGGAATCTCCATTCTGGCAATAGTTTTTGGACTCTTACCTGTCCATGTAGCATTTCCCCTTGCAGCAGTTGTTCTGATTCTTACAAAGGTTCTGCCCATTAAAGATATGTACACAAGCATAGATTGGCCTGTGATAATTCTGCTTGGGGCAATGCTGCCCGTAGGCGAAGCTCTCGAAACATCGGGAGGTGCCAAACTAATTGCAGATTACATTCTCAACATAGCAGGAGACCTTACACCACAAATAACACTCTCAATTCTCATCGTAGTTACCATGCTTCTTTCGGGAATAATCAACAACGCTGCAACCGTTGTACTCATGGCACCAATCGCAATGGGCATTGCACACGGCATGAACTATTCACCTGATCCATTTTTGATGACTGTCGCAATTGGCGCATCAGCCTCTTTCCTCACACCAATCGGCCACCAGTCAAATACATTGGTTATGGGCCCGGGAGGCTATCGTTTTGGCGACTACATTCGAATGGGGTTACCGGTATCTATACTGGTTGTTCTTTTGGCAGTACCCCTGATTTTATATTTCTGGCCATTTTAATCTTATGAAAATAGCAATAGCAGGTGGAGGTGCAGCCGGTTTCTTTGCGGCAATAACAGCAGCAGAGATGCATGTTGGCTCATCCGTTACAATATTTGAAAAGGGCCATGTAACCCTTGCAAAAGTGAGGATTACGGGGGGAGGCAGGTGTAACCTGACAAATAGCTGCGAGTCGCTGGAAGAGTTTGTTGCAGCCTACCCCAGAGGAGGCAGAGTAATGAGGAGGTTGCTTCAGGAGTTTGGCAATAAAGAGACAATAGAGTGGTTTGAATCCAGAGGGGTGCCGCTTGTAACTCAGGAGGATGGGTGTCTTTTCCCGGAATCACAAAATTCAGAATCAATTATCGATTGTTTTCACAGGGAGTGTTACAGACTCAACATCAAAATAGTGACACAAGCTCAGGTTGACGGAATCACTCCACAAGCCTCAGGCTCACTTCTGTTGACATTTGACAACCCCAATCTAACACCACAAACCTTTGACAAGGTTATTGTAACTACCGGGGGCAGTCCCAAAAGAAGAGGTCTGGAGTGGCTTGAAAAACTGGGACACAAAATTGAAGAGCCTGTTCCCTCGCTTTTTTCTCTGAACTTGCCTACAGACCAAATCACATCGTTGATGGGAATAGTGGCCGAAAATACTACAGTCAGTCTGCCGGGCACAAAAATTAAATCTCAGGGAGCCTTGCTCATTACCCACTGGGGCTTCAGCGGCCCGGCAATTTTAAAACTCTCCTCATTTGGAGCCCGTGTAATGAAAGAGAAGGACTATAGCTTTCCGGTCTTGGTAAATTGGATTGATATCAGCAATGAAGACTCTGTTAAAGAGCATATTAAAGATATTATCAAAACATCTCCCGGGAAACTTCTCAACTCCGTGCGGCCTTTTGATTTACCGTCAAGACTTTGGAACCACCTCGTTTTAAAGTGTGAATTTCAAAGTAATGTCAGGTGGGGTGATATTGGAAGCAAGGGAGTAACCAAAATCGCCACAATTCTCACAACCGACATATACCGGGTAAATGGCAAGTCATCATACAAAGATGAATTCGTTACCTGCGGAGGCATAAGCCTCGACAGTGTAAATATAAAGACCCTTCAAAGTAAGGTAGTAAAAAACCTTTACTTTGCCGGAGAGCTTCTTGACATTGATGCAATCACAGGCGGATACAATCTTCAGTGCGCCTGGACAACCGGCTTCGTAAGTGGCCTTCTAAGGGATTAACCCGACAAAATCAACCTATAATCCTCATTTTGATTTATTTATCATAGATTGTCACAATTGTGCTTTCTCTCTATTTTATTTTCCTACTGAATATATTTACTCTCTCATACTACCATTGTTATAGGATTTATAAATTTTTTATTTACCTTTGTATAAAATTTAAGCAGTGTAATTATGAAGTTAAACACAAAAATCAGGTATGGCCTCAGAACTGTAATAGAAATTGCTATTTCTGACGATCCCAACGGAGTGCTTCAAAAAGATATTGCCCTCAAACAGAATATCTCTGTAAAGTACCTCGACAGCATTATTTCATCCTTAAAACTAAAGGGAATTATTGCCAATGCAAGAGGAAGAGGAAGCGGGTACAGGCTCACCAGAGCCGCAGAAGAGATATCTGTGTTAGATGTTTATACTGCATTCGAACCAATAACTGTGGTTGAATGCATAGAGAATAAAGATTTTTGCGACCAGGCTTGTGACTGTGTTTCAAGGGACTATTGGATTGAGTTTAGGCAAAATTATACTGCCCTACTGGCAAATAAGAGCCTGGCGCAAATAATCTCTGAAAAAACAATTAAAAACAATTTAAAAAACTAAAAAAGAACCATGTATAAGTTAAAAATCCAGAAGCTTTTTTCGTTTGTATTGATAGGAGTAATCCTATTCACTGCAAACGCTCTCTTCTCGCAGAGTCAGAAAGCAACCACTTTTACATCAACCATCACAATTAACGGCACTTCGAACCTTCACGACTGGAACACCAAAGTTGAACAGATTAAGGGAGAGTTTTTAGTTAGTGGATCAAATGTAATTCAAACTTTAAATGTAAAGTTTCCGGTTCAGAACATTAAAAGCGGTGACAGATTGATGGACAAAAAAACGTATGAGACTCTAAATTCAAGTAAAAACCCAACCATCGCCTTTACACTTACCGAACCTTCAACTGCCATTATCGGGAACAATAATGACATACAGGTTACATTAACAGGTAATCTTACTGTTGCAGGTGTTACAAAAAAAGTGAGCTTTAAGTCAATCGGCACAAAAACCTCAAACGGATACCAGGTTAGCGGAACTGTTCCGTTAAAGTTGAGTGATTTTAGCATGAAAGCTCCTACAGCACTTTTGGGAATGTTAAAGACCGGTGATGCTGTTACGATTAAGATTGAGGTCAATGTACCTGAACAAAATCTCGTGGCTATCTATTAATTACATAATTAGCACAATTAAACAAACAACTACTAACTACAAAATGAAAAAGAATCTATTTACGCTCACAGCACTTATCCTTATTGCAGGAGTAAGTTTTGCGCAGCAACGACCGTATGACCAGCGCGGTATAAATGTTTTTGAAACACCTAAGGGTACAACAAAACCTTTTGAAAAAGTAAAACTGAATATCGGTGGAAGCTTTACTCAAGGATTTCAGGCACTTAGTCAAAGCAACACAGCTTCGCCAAATATGTCTGGGACAACCAATCTTAACAAACCTGTTGAGATGGTACCGGGCTTCAACACCGCGTATGCGAATCTCTATTTTGACACCTACCTTGCTGACGGTGTTACTTTAAACATGACTCTCTATTTGTCATCAAGACACCACAACGAAACCTGGGTAAAGGGTGGTTACATACAGTTTGACAAGCTACCGTTCCTAAAGAGTGATGCAATTGACAACATTATGAAATTTACCACCATAAAGGTTGGTCACATGGAGATAAACTACGGTGATTCTCACTTCCGCAGATCGGACAACGGTAATTCAATTTACAATCCGTTTATCGAAAACTACATTATGGATGCCTTCACAACCGAAATCGGAGCAGAATTCATATTTCAGCACAAAGGATTTCTGGGTGTAGCCTCAGTTACAAACGGTAAAATCAAAGGTGATGTTATAAAAGCCACTCCTGTACCGGGAGCAAGCGATGGTAAGCACCACCCGGCATTTATTGGAAAATTCGGTTACGATGGCCAGTTGATGGAAAACCTCCGCCTTCGCGCAACAGTTTCAGGATACCACACAGCGGGTTCAGTTTCAAACACATTGTTCAATGGTGACCGTGCAGGTTCACACTACTTTGGTGTTATGGATAACGCAATTACAACATCTACCTTTACTTCAGGCCGTTTCAACCCCGGTTTTTCAGACAAGTTAAGCACTGTTGTGGGTAACCTTTTCGTTCAATTCGGAGGTCTTGAGTGGTTTACTACACTTGAGAGTGCAAAGGGAAGAAACAGAACAGAGCAGTCTGAAAGAAGTGCAAACCAGTTTGCAACAGATCTTCTTTACAGATTTGGTTCAACTAAAAATTTCTGGATCGGAGGTCGTTACAACACTGTAAGTGCACAAATGGCAGCATCAGATATAGACATAAACAGAGTAGCTGTGAGTGGTGGCTGGTTTATTACCAAAAACATACTTGCCAAAGCAGAATATGTGAGTCAGAAATATAACGGTTTCGTAACTACTGACATACGTAACGGTGGAAAATTCAACGGAATCGTATTTGAAGCGGTAATTGGTTTTTAAAAGTAATATTGATAAATTTAAACCGGTAAGTAACCCTTACCGGTTTTATTTTTAATCTATGATGAGAAATATAACCATTATATCACTGTTGCTTGCATTGTTACCGGCTTTGCAGTCAGGTATCTATTCTCAAGAGAGGTTTAGTGCAAACTTTCTTGAAAATAGCGTAATTACCGTTTACGGATCTACAAATATCAACGAGTTTAAGCTAACCATTAATGAAACTGGTATTCCTGCAAACAGTTATAAGGGAACCTTTAACAAAAACGGCAGTCGCATTACTGCTTTTACCGATTCGGTGATAATTCCCGTAAAAAACTTCAAATCAAAAGACCCTCTGGCATATAGTGGATTTCTGAAGCTGGTTAACGAAAAGATCTATCCAAACATATATCTGAAACTTAATTATCTGGAGATTCCGGCCACAGCATTAAAAACATCTGTTCAAAACACAAACACAACTCTGCAAACAATAAATGCAAACGGAAACATAACAATTGCAGGTAAAACAAAAACTTATATGTTTCCGCTGACTTTGGAGCCAAATGGAGCCAACAATTACAATGTTAAGACTCGCATAAGACTTACAATCAGAGATTTTGGACTTGAACCCCCGGTAGAGTTTTTTGGACTGGTAAAAATTAGTGAATGGGTTGAAATTGAGTTGGACACAAACATTCGCATTGTGTTGTAGAGACAGCACTTTTTATTGTACCAAATATTAGTCTAAATTTGCCGTTAATTCTATGTCCCAAAACTGATGATCAATTCAAAATCTATACGAGAGGCATCCAATGTAATTAAAAACGGAGGTTTAGTAGCCTTCCCTACAGAAACAGTTTACGGCCTTGGCGCAAATGCCCTTGACCCTATAGCTGTTGCTAAAATTTTTACCGTAAAAGAGCGCCCCTCTTTTGACCCTCTTATTGTTCATATAGCAGATATTGAAGATATTAAAAGGCTTACAAAATCAGATGACCCAAGGGTATATGCACTTGCCAAAAAATTTTGGCCCGGTCCGCTGACTATTGTTTTGCCTAAAAGCGATATAGTGCCTGATATTGTAACATCGGGTCTTCCAACTGTTGGGATCAGAATGCCTGACAACAATATAGCCCTTGAATTAATTAATTTGTCCGGTTGCCCGATATCGGCTCCAAGTGCAAATAAATTCGGCAGAATAAGCCCTACAAGAGCAGAGCATGTAAAAAAACAGCTCCCTGAGGTCGATTGCGTTCTTGACGGCGGACCTGCTTCTATTGGTATTGAGTCAACGGTTATAACTCTTGATAGTCAGGGTTTTATAATATTAAGAGAGGGTTTTATCACAGCCTCTGATCTCTTAAAGGTACTCCCCGCCTCTCTCTCTAAGTTGGCAGAACATGCCCCTGCCTCCCCGGGACTCCTTAAATCTCACTACAGCCCGTTAAAGCCAATCTTTATTGAGGGCCGCTCCAACATCATCCCTGACACCTCAAGGGCAGGTTATCTCTCTTTTAACGGTCACTTCCCAAACGGATTTAAAAAGGTAGATTTCCTTTCAAAGAGTTCTGACCTTAAAGATGCTGCAGTTAACCTGTTTGGAGCATTGCACAGAATGGAGGATGACAGCGATATAGATTTTATTGTTTCTCAACCTGTTCCCGAGGAGGGAATCGGGCGAGCCATAATGGACCGTTTAACAAAGGCGGCCTACCAGTATTCCGAGAAACCGGATAAACAAAAAATAATATGAAAAAGTCAGGTTTGAGAAATGAATTAATTGTCAGGATTGGCATTTTAGTTTTTGTAACAATTATCGTTTTGTCAGGTTGCGGAACACTGCGTACTGCATCAAAATCTCAAAAATCTGAGGCAGTTTTTACGGCTGACGAGATATCACTTATCATGTCATCTGATTTAACATCCCCGATGAGGGTATTCAAGACAAATTCCTACTCTGACTCTCTGTTGTTAAGAACAAAAAGCTCAGCTATAACAATTGACACATCTGACAACAATCTCAATACACTCATCAAGAGAATGTATATTACCGTAAATGATACCGCATCAGCAGGTGTTGGTATTGCAGCTCCACAGGTTGGTGTTCTTAAAAGTGTTATCTGGGTGCAGAGGTTCGACAAGCCGGGTGAACCTTTTGAAGTCTATCTTAACCCGAAAATTGTGCAGTACTCACAACTCAAACAAGAGAGACGCGAAGGATGCCTCTCTGTTCCTGATCGCAGAGGTGATCCAAAGTCCAGGTCCTATGCTATTCTTCTGGAGTACAACAGAGCCGATATGTCATTTCACAGGGAGATGGTTGAGGGGTTCACTGCTATTATCTTCCAGCACGAGATTGACCATCTTAACGGGATTCTCTTTACCGACTATCTTAAGGATTAGCCCGCTTTCAGGAAAAATATGCATCGATAAAGAGCAAAAAAAGAGAAATAGTATTTGATATTATAGTAAAAGCGTTTACTTTTGTTAAACGATCTGCCTAAACTTTATTATCAATAACCTAATTTTAAGACTATGAAACGAATACTATTAACTTCGATTCTTGTAATTCTGCCATTGTCTCTATTACTGTCCCAATCTTCAGAAAAATCTCCACTCCTTTTTGAAAGCGGCAAAACCACTGCAAAAATCGGTGGGACAATCAGAGCTGTTGCTTTTCAGGACTTTAACGGTACAATTATGAATTATGAGTTCATAAATTCAACAATGTCAGCCCCAAATAGCTGGGATCTTAAATCAAGAAACAGCATGGATGCCTCAGCATCAAGATTAAGTGTTAAGATTACTCAGAAAACTGAGAAATTTGGAAATATAGATATATACCTCGAGTCTGATTTCAGGGGTACAAATGAAGCATTCAGAATCAGGCATGCCTATGTTTCATTTAAAGGTTTTATTTTCGGACAAACCTGGAGCTTTATGACCGATACTCCTGCAAACGCCCCTACTATTGATATTCAGAATGTTAACTCACGTACATTCTTCCGCACTCCACTGATTGGATATGTAGGTAATCTTGGCAAGGGATGGACAATGGGTGTCTCTTTGGAGCTTCCAAAGATTAAAATTACAACTGCCACAGGTTTTAAAGCAATTAATCAGAAAATACCTGATCTTCCTGTTTACATCCAGTATAAAGGGTCCAAAGGCCATATAAAACTAACCGGTGCTCTAAGGAGTCTGCAGTATGGTTATACTCCATCCAATGATATTGAGACTGAAACGGGTCTGGGTGTTCAGCTGAGTGGTACATTTAAACCTGTCAAGAACCTTACTCTGTATTCACAAGGTATTTATGGTAAAGGCATTGCAAGATACATCAATGACCTGGCCGCTCAGAATATGGATCTGCTTCCGGTAACAATCACCTCAATGGGCACTATGCCTATGTATGGTCTCTCTCTGGGAGCAAAACTTGATTTTTCAAAATCTGTTTACGCTACAAGCACTTTCTCTGTAGCCGGTCTTGAGAAGAACGATGGTTTGTATTTAACCCGGGACAGTGACTTTTTCAAAGGAAACTATTTCTCTGCATCTCTCTTCTGGAACGCTGCCAAAAATCTGACAATGGCCTGGGAGTATATTCATGGTACCAGAATCAATACCAATGATACCAAAGGCAATGCAAACAGAGCTCAGTTTATGGTGTTGTACAGCTTTTAAAGAATTTTACAGGATTTTTTCCTGATTTTTATTAACTTGCCGGGCAAATAACTGTCCGGCATTTTAATTTCAGAAAATGTCATTAACTTTTGAAGTCATGAACCTGCTTAAAAAATTTGAAAAAACAGTATTCTCATTTCTGGTTGTTGTCCTTGCCGCATACATTATTGTAGAGATTGTTGAGCTGTTGTATCAGTTTGGTAAAGGGATAATCGGGCCAAGTGTTGATGGTCGCCTATTCATTTCAAACGCCTTGCTTAAAGAGGTTCTGCCTGTGTTCTTTAACATACTTATAGCTATTGAGTTGATAGATACCTTTAGCGTTTATGTTCAAAAACATGCAATTAAGGTTCTTAACATCATGCTTATCGGACTTATTGCCATTGGCAGAAAGCTCATAGCTTATGACTTTAATAGCGCTGACGGGCTTTCAAACCTTGGGCTTGCAGCACTTATTTTCTCACTGGCCAGTGGATACTATCTGATTAAAAAGAATGAGTTTGATTAAGTAGATCTTTTAAAAAGAAAGTATAAACTTTAATACCCCTTTCCAAATCTTCAATATCAATAAATTCATTGTAATTATGAATTGCATTGATTTGTTCATGATCTACCATAAACGGGTTCAGTCCGTAAACGGGTACACCCTCTCTTCTGAAATAGACATTGTCTGCCGAGGCTGGAAAAAGCATCGGAATAACTGCTGCCCCCTTAAATTCATGTTTTAAAGCCTGAGATAGTTTTTCGAAAAAGTACTCCGGAGTGGTCCCTTTTCCGGATCCCTTACCGTAACTAATTATCTCTACATTCATCTCCGGATCATTTACTATCCCGCAAATGAAGTTTATCATGTCATCAGCAGTTACTCCGGGAAGCAATCTGCAATCAAGGTATGCAGCAATTTCAGAAGAGTTTTGATTGATACTGCCACTGTTTGAGGATACTCCCGAAAGCGTTATCTTATTTGTGAAGAAGTCATTCAGTTCCGGGTTGTCAAGTGAATATTTCGCTACAAACCTTTTAAAAATCTTTCCATGTGGCTTTCTCATCACTTTGCCTGTAACGCCTCCAACCTCTTTGCCTAGGGCTTGCATCATCAACTCTGTTTCAGGAGTAATGGTAATAGGCATTCTTGTATTTACAAGTCTGTTCAATCCATTGACGAACATCATGGTAATATTGTTTTCTTCGGTAATAGAGGTGTGGCCTGCATTTTCTGCTCGCCACACCAGTTTTAGCCAAAGGTGCTCTTTTTCGGCAATCGATATTCCGAATATTTTCATCTTTTTTTGAGTTAAACTCAAATCTTCCATGCCGGATCCACCCTCTCCAATCACAACTGCAGGATTAAAAACCTCTTTGAATTTTTTGGCTACAATTGCGGCACCGGTAGAGCCGCTTGTCTCCTCTCCTGATACACTTAACAGTGTTACATTGTAGGGTAATTCTCTCTCTTTGGCCATATCAAGTATGCTCTTTATGGCAAAAAATTGTACAACGGCAAGCCCTTTGTTGTCAAGTGCTCCCCTGCCCCACACTCTTCCATCTGCAATTTTTCCTTCAAACGGTGGGAACCTCCATAGAGTACTGTCACCTGCCGGAACAACATCAATATGGTTCTGAAAAATAATGTTGGGTTTCCCGCTGGAAAGGGGGTAAATTGATGCTGCAAAATTTACTGATCCGGGATTGTCTGTAATGAAATGTACAATTAGTCCGGCCTCTTCACACTTGTGGGCTAAAAAGTAGGCTGCTTCGTTTTCATTACCTGAAACAGAGGGGATTGCTATATATTCACTAAGGAAATGGGCCGCCTCCGGAATTTTTGAAGTATCATTTTGACCGACACCGGAACCAAGCGCAAAAAGATCTGCCGGGGTATATAAAACCACCAGCAGAACTAATGTTCCTGTTAAAAATTTGCTTAATCCTGTCATTCGAGAAGCTCTTTCAGGCTATAAATTTAACAATTCGCCGTCAATAAAGCAAAAGAGATTGCTCTAAGATGTATTTGGTCTATTTGAGTGTTGCGGCTCTTTTGTTGTGAAGATAATTTGAGGCGGCCAAAGCAGCTATGGTGCCATCACCAACAGCGGTAGTAACCTGTCTGTAACGTTTTGTAACACTATCTCCACCGGCATAAACACCTGGGATGTTTGTTGACATATCACTGCCTGTTATTATCTCGCCCCACTGATTCATCTCAACTTTCCCCTTTAAAAATTCGGTATTTGGGACATACCCGATAAATATAAATGTTCCGTCAGTTTTGAAGTTTTCAGTTTCACCTGTTTTCAAATTTTTAATGTCAACGCTTTCGAGTTTCTCCTCACCATAGAAAGCTGTAACAGTAGATTCCATCTTAAACTGAATCTTAGGGTTACTTTTAGCCTCCTGAACTGCGTGTTCAAATGCCTGAAAATTGTCAAACTGATGAACAATGGTAACTTTTGTTGCGTATTTTGTTAGTGAAACAGCCTCTTCGAGAGCCGAATTACCTCCGCCAACAACTACTATCTCTTTACCTGTAAAGAAATCTCCGTCACAAGTTGCGCAATATGATATTCCTCTCCCCTTGAACTTCTCCTCTCCTGGTACTCCGAGTGTCCTTGAGCGGCCGCCTGAGGTTAGGATTATCGAGTCTGATGTGTACTCCTTGCCATCTGAAAGGGTTACCCTCTTAATATCACCTTCAAGTTCAATTTTGTCAATTTTAATATTGGACTTAATTTCACATCCAAATGATTTTGCCTGTTTTTTCATGATGTTTGCCAACTGATATCCACTAATGCTCTCAACACCGGGATAGTTGGCAATTTCGTGAGTGAGTACCATCTGCCCTCCTACAACTCCTTCGCTTATAATTAGAGTCTTTAGACGGGCTCTGGAGAGGTAAATGCCGGCTGTTAGGCCGGCAGGTCCTGCACCAATAACAATTGTATCGTAATGTATTCTATCCTCCATTACAAAATTATTTTGAAGATTTTCCGAATTCTGCATCCAGAATTGCGGTTATCTGTTCTCTTGTCTGAATACTTGATGTTGCTTTCACAACTTTTCCGTTTTTGTAGTAAATTGTGAACGGGATACCCATAAATCCTCTCACTTCAGGTAGGTTTCTTATTACGTACGATTCAGGGTTGTCAAACTCTAAGTCATAGAACTTAACATGCTTGTACTCCTGTTCAAGTTCCTCTGCGATTTCATATACAGGAATACACATAGGCCCCATCCTGCCGCATATTACCATTACATTTTCGTTATCGTTAAGTATTTTTGAGTGATCGGTTGCCGATTCGATGTGTTTTAGATTTGTGTATAACATTGCTTTAAATTTGAAAGATTAATAATTTTAAATCATGGTACAAAATTACACCCTATTTAATTAATTACAAAGCATTTATAACATCATTGCATCATATTAAAACATGATTTAAATCATGTAAAAAGCTGCTTTGCATCTGAATCAAATAGCTTATCTTTGTATTAACCTGAATATCCAATTTATAATGAAAACAATACTAGAAGACGACAGCCGGTTTGTATGTGAAATAAATGCTCTCTGTTTTCAGATGCTCTCTCAGGACGAACTTACTTTAATAAGAAACAGTAAGACTCAGGTGCTTTTCCGAAAAGGAGACAACATAACCAAACAGGGTGTGTTTGCCTCTTATGTTCTGTTTGTAATAAACGGGCTCTCTAAGCAATATATCGAGGGATACAATAATAAGAGTCACAATCTCAGAATCATCGGCCCTGGGGAATTCATAGGGCTCTCTTCTGTATTTTCGGCAAATGTTTTTCAGTATTCAGTTACCTCTCTTACAGACAGCCACTGCTTTCTCATAGAAAAAGAGGCAATCGCAACTGTAATGCAAACAAATGCCAAATTCACAACCAATATTGTTAAACGCTACTGCCTTCACAACTCAAATCTATACGAGACAATAGGCTCCGTTCTATATAAACAGATGAATGGCAGAATGGCATCTGCACTTCTTTACCTGAACCAAATCAAAAATGATCACCCTGACATTTTCACACTTCTCACCAGAAAAGAGGTCTCAGAATTTGCCGGTGTCTCAACTGAAAACGGGATTAAGCTACTTAAAACATTTGAAAAAGATGGTCTTATAAAGCTTCCTGAGAAAGATATACTCCTGTTAAACAAGACAATGCTTGCAGAAATTGCAAAACATGGATAAATTTTTTCTCTGATTGCAACATTTTGGCATACTTTTTCGTCTATTGTGTAAATTTTCTTATAATATGAGGTTTATACGTTTTTCAATCGTTTTATTATTAGCTGTTTTGTCTCTTGGTTCATGCCTTGAATTTGAAACAGTTTTCCCATATGGCAACACAGTTGCATATGAAAGACCGGTAAGGACATTTGACAATATTGCCGTATCGAGTGGTTTTGAATTAATTGTCACTCAAGATAATTCTCAGGAGGTTGTTATTGAGGCGAAGGAGAATCTTCACCAGTATATTAATGTTGAGGTTATCGGTAGAAGTTTAAAGGTCTATCGCGCTAGAGGTGTGATATTTGGAAGAGGCGCAACTGTAAAGGTTTATGTTTCAAGTGACTATCTTGAGAATGTCTCATCCAGTGGTGGTGGATCGATAGTTTTTGATAATCTGTGGGTTGGAAACTCATTGGATGTTCATGTAAGCGGAGGTGGAAATCTTTATGGTGATGTTGATCTGATTTCGCTTTATCTCTCTCTTTCGGGTGGTTCCAAAGCAGATCTTGCAGGATACGCCGATGATTTGAGAATCAACTCTTCGGGTGGAAGCAAATTATGGTGTAACTATCTGGAATCGGTAAACTGCAATATTAACATCTCCGGAGGAGGTTATGCAGAGGTGTTTGCAAAGCAGTCTCTTCATGTAAGCGGGTCTGGGGGAAGCAGAGTCTTTTTCAAAGGGAATCCATTCATAACCAGCAATCTTTCAGGTGGTTCTATAGTAAGTAAAACACGTTAATCAGAAACTCACAAGAGTTAATCAAGAATTAATAATAAAACAAAAACAAATCCGGCAGAGTACACACTGTCGGATTTTTTATGTACCTTTAAGTCAGATATTAACATTATTAAATCATGAAAAAGGCAGTTGTATTCGGAGCTACCGGACTTGTAGGAAAAGAGGTGGTAAAACAGCTTTTAACAAATGATATTTTTACCTCTGTTACGTCAGTGGTAAGAAGAGATCCGGGAATCTCTGACTCGAAACTCAAAATTCTGACTCTGCCGGACTTTGGCTCTATTGATTTTTTTGCAGAAAATCTTGTAGCAGATGTCTATTTTATCTGCATTGGAACTACCATCAAAAAAGCCGGAACAAAAGAGAGCTTTTTCCATACAGATCATGATATCCCGGTAAAGATTGCACATCTTGCCGAAAGACTTAATATACCTGTAGTTTCTATCATCTCGTCAATTGGTGCAAAAAGCACATCATCAAACTTCTACCTTAGCACCAAAGGCAAGATGGAAAAGGCCGTAAGAGAGGCTTACAGTGGAAATCTGCAGATAGCAAGGCCATCACTTCTATTGGGCAAAAGAGAAGAGTTTCGTTTTGGCGAGCGGGCCGGCACACTCATCTTCAATGCTGTGAGCTGGCTAATGGTAGGTTCATTAAGAAAATACAGAGGGGTAAAAGCAAGCGATGTTGCCGCCAAAATGATTTCAAATGCCATTAACATACTTTGAGGTGTGGCTCAATTATTGTATTTTTGCAAATTGACACATTTAAGAGATAAATAATAAGTAATACAACCACTAAACATTATGATCACTCATTTTCTTATGGCTTTTGGGCAGGACGCTGCCGATGCTATTGCTCAGATTCCTCCGGTAAAGGAGACACTTTCGTTTTCTCTTATAGAGATGGCCTTCAAAGGGGGATGGATTATGATTCCATTGCTTTTACTCTCTATACTAACACTTTACATTTTTGGCGAAAGATGGTGGGCAATCAGAAATGCCTCTAAGACAGATGAAAATTTCATGAGAAACATTCATGACTATATACATGAGGGTAAAATAAAAGCGGCCATAAGTCTATGTCAGTCACAGGAAACTCCAATCGCCCGCCTAATTGAAAAGGGCGTTGAACGAATTGGTCGTCCATTAAACGACATTCAGACTGCTGTTGAGAATATGGGTAATGTTGAGGTTTCCCGCCTGGAAAAGGGCCTTCCTATGCTGGCAACAATTGCCGGTGGAGCACCCATGCTGGGTTTTCTTGGTACTGTTATCGGCATGATTCAGGCTTTTTACAATATGTCACAAGCGGGTAGTAATGTTGATATAACCCTTCTATCAGGAGGTATCTACACGGCTATGGTTACAACAGTTGCCGGTCTGACGGTAGGTATCCTGGCCTATTTCGGCTACAATTACCTGACTGCCAGAATAGACGACATCGTTTACAAGATGGAGAGCAATACCATCGAATTTATGGATCTGCTTCACGAACCTGCTAGCAAATAAAGGATATAAATTATGGCAATAAAGCGTCGTGCAAAGGTTAACCCATCTTTTAGTATGTCATCTATGACAGACATAGTATTTCTTTTGCTAGTCTTCTTCCTGGTGACATCTACACTGGTTAACCCCAATGCCCTGAAATTACTGCTTCCAAAGAGCACAAATCAGGTTGCTGCAAAAACAATGGTTAGTATCTCAATTAAGCATTACCTGCAAACCAACACCTTCTCATATCACATTAATGGTAGAAACACGCCCATACCTTTTGGAGATATTGAAAAACTTATCCAAAACGAGCTTCAGGAAGAAGATGAGCCAACCTTATCTCTTCATGTAGATAAAACCGTACCAATGGAGCAGGTTGTGAATATAATGAACATAGCAAAGAGAAATCAGTACAGAATAATTCTAGCTACTGCACCGGAATAGAACAAAAATACAATAATGTCAAAACTACCTTTTAAACCGACTAAAGCGGAGAAACGTGCCAAATTCATTGGCGTTTATATGGCTTCAGGATTTCACGTCCTGCTTGTCTCTCTCTTCTTTACAACCGGGTTTAAGGTAATTTATCCTCCTCCTGCAGAGGTTGGAATTGAGATTGACTTTGAACTTCAACCCCCTAAACCTATTCAGGTAAGTTCGGGACACGAACCAAGGGTTGAAAACCCAAATCCAAACGAAGACATAAGGCTTGTACAAAGGTCACAATCTCCAATAACCGGCACGGGAGCCAATAAGGGAGCAGAGGCTACTGCCGGAGAAAAAGGCGATATAGAGCAATACGAACCACCAAGGCCTGTAATTGACAGAAGAGCTCTTTTCCCATCTGCAGCAAATGCAGACTCCACAGCTCCTCAGGTTGCCCGGGAAGCAGGCCGAGACCTTACTCCCGGACACGCCGACGGCAATACCCGCGTAGGTTCTGTTGATGGTATACCTCAGGCAAGATTGGCAGGCAGAAGTATTATGGGCTCTCTCCCGGAACCGGAGTATGCGGTAAATAAATCAGGAACAGTAGTGGTGAAAATTTCTGTTGATCAGTATGGAACCGTTATAAGCGCAACGCCGGGGACAACCGGGACTACAGTTCAGGACAAAACTCTTTGGGAAGCAGCCAGAAAAGCTGCATTAAAGGCTAAATTCAATCTTAGTGCAAATGCCCCGGTTGTTCAGGAGGGAACAATCACATATATATTCAAACTGAAATAGCAACTCCTTGAACAAGAAGCTACTCGTATCTAAGTGCCTCAATAGGGTCAAGCTTTGATGCTCTGACTGCAGGGATATATCCTGAGGCAATACTTACAATCAGACATACCATTACTCCGGCAAACATCCAGAACCAAGGAATTATAAACGGGCTCTTCATAAGCATAGCTGTGAGGTTACCTATCAAAACACCCAACAGAATACCAAATGCTCCTCCAAGCTGGCCAATAACAATTGACTCAAACAGAAACTGTTGTTTTATTGTTGCTGAATTGGCGCCAAGAGCCTTTCTTGTACCAATTTCCCGAGTTCTCTCCTTTACAGATACCAGCATAATATTCATCAAGCCAACAGCTGCTCCGAGTAAAGTTATGGCACCGATCAGAAATGCAGCGATAGTTACGTAATTCATTATATTCATAATGTCTTCCATCATAGCGTCAGATTTTGTAAGCCTGAAGTCAGACTGGTCAATGGGGCTTAACCTTCTTATAGATCTGAAAAGTTGTTCTGCAGCCTCCATAGCCTTTGTCTGATCTATGCCAAGTTCAGGAATAATACCTATTACAAAAAATGAATTATCAGAAAGGAAAATTGATCTGGCATTTGATACAGGTATCCAAACCTGATTATCGGCTCCCCCTCCAAAAGTTTGACCCTGCTTCTCCAAAACTCCCACAACTTCGTACCTAACTGCTCCTACCGAAATGACCTTTCCTATGGGATCATCAGATCCTTTAAAAAGAGAACTTGCTACACCGGAGCCTATTACGGCATTAAAAGAGGCCGATTCAACATCCCTGAAATTGAAATTTCTTCCCTTTGCCATTTTTGCACCCATATATCCCGCATTTTTTTCATCAGTAGCTACGACCCTGACGATAGGATTTGTTTTTGCTGAACCGTATTTAATAGTAGCATTATTAATTGCAGTTGCAGATATGGTTACAATTGAAGGGATTTCGTAATTATCGGCAAAATCCTTTGCCTGACTGTAACGAATATTTCGGCGGTTTAATACCCTGGCCTTACGGTTTGTAGTTTGTGTGTCAGTAAAGTTTGAACGAATAGCAAATGAGTTTGCTCCCATTTTACCAAAATTTTCGTTTAGAAGAGCCTTAATTGAGTCTGTAGCAGTAAGAATACCTACCAATGAGGTTATTCCGATTGCAATAATCATGATAGTAAGTGATGATCTAAGCTTGCTGCTTTTAATTGATTTAATAGATACATTAAAATTTTCCTTCAATAAAGGATTGTACCCTGCAAATTTTGAAATTATTCTTACCAGGCGTGACATTTGATACAAATTACATCTAATGAGTCTGTAAAAGTAGGAAAATATATGTTATTAACATAACTTTGCACCCGAATTAAATATAAATGAGAACAAATCAACCAACAAGTCGTGCCGGAGCAGGAGCTGCCGGAAGAACGAAAACCAGCGATCGTAAACCATCGGACCGCACACGCAGAGATGCGAAACCGTCTGATCGTGATCGCAAACCCTATGACCGCACACGCAGAGATGCGAAGCCGTATGACAGGGAGCGCAAACCGTTTGATGGAGAGCGCAAACCGTATGACAGGGAACGCAAACCGTTTGATGGAGAGCGTAAACCGTATGACAGGGAACGCAAACCGTTTGATGGAGAGCGTAAACCGTATGACAGGGAACGCAAACCGTTTGACGGAGAGCGTAAACCGTATGATAGAGAACGCAAACCGTTTGACGGAGAGCGTAAACCCTACAACAGAGATCGCAAACCATTTGATGGTGAGCGTAAACCGTACAACAGGGATCGTAAACCATTTGATGGAGAACGTAAACCTTACGACAGAGATCGCAAACCTTTTGATGGAGAACGTAAACCTTATGACAGGGAGCGTAAACCATTTGATGGAGAACGTAAGCCGTTCGATAGAGATCGCAAACCGTTCGACAGAGATCGTAAACCATTTGACAGAGATCGCAAACCGTTCGACAGAGATCGTAAGCCGTTCGATAGAGATCGCAAACCGTTCGACAGAGATCGTAAACCGTTTGATGGAGAGCGTAAACCGTTCGACAGAGAGCGCAAACCGTTTGATGGAGAGCGTAAACCGTACGACAGAGATCGTAAACCATTCGACAGAGATCGTAAACCATTCGACAGAGACCGTAAACCATTCGACAGAGATCGTAAACCATTCGACAGAGACCGTAAACCATTTGATGGTGAGCGTAAACCGTACGACAGAGAGCGTAAACCGTTTGACAGAGAGCGTAAACCATTTGATGGTGAGCGCAGACCATACGACAGAGAGCGTAAACCATTTGATGGTGAGCGCAGACCATTTGTCAGAGGTCGTAAGCCTTACGAAGGAGAACAAAAACCTTTTGATGGTGAACAAAAACCTTACGAAACAGAACGCAAACCTTATGTCGAAGGTCAGCACAAATCATTTTTTGACGAGGACTCATTTGTGAGTGACCGTACACCAAAAATGAGAGGAAGAAAGAGCAAAACCACTCCTGGTGAATATAAACCGGACACCGGAAACATTAGACTAAACAAGTTTATTGCAAATTCAGGCGTATGCTCAAGAAGAGAGGCTGACGAATATATTGAGGCAGGATTGGTTTCGATAAATGGTGAAATTGTAACTCAGCTTGGAATAAAAGTTTCACATAACGACGATATAAGATTCAACGGAGAGAGGCTTAAGGGAGAAGAGAAGGTTTACATTGTTATGAATAAACCTAAAGACTTTGTAACCACAATGTCTGATCCCAATGCTGATAAAACCGTTATGGATCTGATTGAAGGTAAATGCAGCCAGAGGGTATTCCCTGTTGGCCGCCTTGACAAATCAACTACCGGTGTACTATTGCTGACAAACGATGGAGAGATGGCAGAGAAGCTGACTCATCCTTCAAACATGCAAAAGAAAATATACCATGTTCATCTCGATAAAAATCTTTCCGGATCAGATTTTGATCTAATTCTTAAGGGTATTAACCTTGAAGACGGAGAGGCTCACGCAGATGCTCTTTCCTATGTTGATGGAGAGAATAGTCAGGTTGGTCTTGAGATTCATTCAGGTAAAAACAGGATTGTACGAAGAATATTCGAACACCTTGGATATAAGGTTAAGAAGCTTGACAGAGTCTTTTTTGCAGGACTTACCAAAAAGAACCTTAAAAGAGGACAATGGCGCTTTCTTACCGATGTAGAAATTTCTCTGCTAAAGATGGGTGCCTATGAATAGTTCTCAAGAGACTAAAAAAATTCACAAGTCAGGATTTGTCAACATAGTGGGAAACCCAAATGTTGGCAAATCTACGCTTATGAATGCTCTGGTTGGCGAAAGATTGTCAATTGTAACAGCCAAGGCTCAAACAACCAGACACCGCATAATGGGAATTGTAAACGGAGAGGATTATCAGATTGTCTATTCAGATACTCCTGGAATTTTACGACCTAACTACAAACTGCAAGAGAGTATGATGAGTTTTGTACGCTCTGCATTTTCTGACGCCGATGTTATATTGTATGTTACCGATGTAGTTGAGAAGAGTAAAAAAAATCTTGACTTCATCAACCGCCTTAAAGAGATATCAACCCCCGTACTTCTTGTTATCAATAAAATAGACTTGAGTAATCAGGCAGAACTTGAAGAGATATACACAGCATGGCGCGAAATTCTGCCAAATGCCGAAATATTTCCAATTTCAGCTCAGGAGAAATTCAATCTGGATGCAATCTTTAACAGGATTTTGGAGTTGATACCGGAAAACGAGGCTTGGTACGATAAAAATCAATTTACAGACAGAAACCTCCGTTTTTTTGCGAGTGAGATTATCCGCGAAAAAATTCTATTGCACTATTCCAAGGAGGTACCTTACTGTACAGAAGTTGTAATAGAGGCATTTAAAGAGGCAGAAGATATATATCATGTCGAGGCAATCATCTATGTTACAAGAGATTCCCAGAAAGGGATTATTATTGGCAAAGGTGGTGACGCACTTAAAAGAATTGGAACGCTTGCCAGAAAAGATATGGAAACCTTTTTTGAAAAAAGGGTATTTTTACAGATATTTGTGAAAGTAAATCCCGATTGGCGCGAAGACGACAGAAAACTCAGACAATTCGGGTACATCCAGGATTAGATAGATTTTTTTAATTAAAAAATGAGCAACCCAGATCTTGATTTCGATTTCGAGGCGGAAGAACCTTTGGAAATTTCTGAAGATACGGCCGAGAGCAGTAAGTATGATAAACTCATAAACGAGGGAGACAAAAGGTACAAGATAACAGGGATGTACAAAGAGTGGTTCCTCGATTATGCCTCTTATGTAATTCTCGAAAGAGCCGTTCCCCATATTAATGATGGACTTAAACCTGTCCAAAGGAGAATTCTCCATTCAATGAAAAGAATGGATGACGGCAGGTACAATAAGGTTGCCAACATTATAGGTCACACCATGCAGTTCCATCCGCATGGTGATGCCTCAATAGGTGACGCTCTTGTGCAGATTGGGCAGAAAGATCTTCTGGTTGACTGCCAGGGTAACTGGGGTAACACTCTTACCGGTGACAGTGCTGCTGCTCCACGATACATTGAGGCTCGTTTGACAAAATTTGCCCACGAAGTTCTTTTCAATCCCAAGACCACAGACTGGATGAAGTCATACGACGGAAGAAACCAGGAGCCTGTGAGCCTTCCCGCAAAATTTCCTCTTCTGCTTGCAATGGGAGTAGAGGGTATTGCCGTAGGACTTGCCTCCAAAATACTTCCACATAACTTCAACGAACTCATTGACGCCTCTGTTGCCTATCTTAAAGGGGAGGATTTTGAGCTCTACCCTGATTTTCCTACCGGAGGACTGGCCGACTGCACCAAATACAACCTGGGGTTGCGAGGTGGCGCAGTTAAAGTCAGGGCAAGAATTTCAAAACTAGATAAAAAAACACTTGTCATAACAGAGTTGCCTTTTGGACTGACAACATCTAAGCTCATAGAATCAATACTAAAGGCAAACGACAAGGGAAAGATTAAAATTCGTAAAGTTGACGATAATACATCTGATGGTGCAGAGATTGTTGTCCATCTTCACAACGATGTCTCTCCGGACAAAACTATAGATGCCCTCTATGCGTTCACTGAGTGTGAAACTTCAATTTCGCCCAATGCCTGTGTTATTGTAGAGAACAACCCTCATTTTATCGGGGTTGATGTTATACTCCGCCATAATACCGACAAAACAAGATCGCTTCTCAAAATGGAGCTTGAGATTCGTCTTGCAGAGTTGAATGATAGCTGGCACTATACCTCATTGGAGAAGATTTTCTTTGAAGAGAGGGTCTATCGTTTACTTGAAAAGGATGCAAAAAGCTGGGAGGACCAGCTTGCAACTGTCGAAGCAGAGCTTAAAAAATATGAGAAGAGCCTCAAACGGGAAGTCACGCGCGAAGATGTTCTTAAACTGGTAGAGAAGCCGGTAAGAAAGATATCTATGTTTGATGTCAAGCAACTTGAGGATGCTATTTTAAAAATTGAAGCTGAGATAGAAGAGGTTAGCCATAACCTTGAGCATATCACACAATACACAATCAAGTACTACACCCAGCTTAAGAAAAAATATGGCGCTGCATACCCACGAAAAACAGAACTATGTAGTTTTGAGACAATTCATGCGACCAAGGTTGTAGCAGCTAATGCAAAATTATATGTGAACCGCACAGAGGGTTTTGTGGGAATGGATCTCAAAAGGGATGAGAACGCAGAATTTGTTTGCGAGTGTTCAGATATTGATGACATTATTGTATTCCTGAAAGATGGCAAATACTCTGTATCCAGGATTGCAGAAAAGCAATTTGTGGGCAGAGATATAATCCATGTAGGGGTATTTATCAGAAATGATGAGAGAACTATATACAATGCAGTTTATCGTAATGGCAAGGGGGGTGAGGTTTTTGTAAAGAGATTTGCCGTGACCGGTGTAACAAGAGATAAGGAGTACGACCTGTCACAGGGTAAAGATGGTAGTCAGGTTCTCTGGTTCACCTCAAATCCCAATGGCGAAGCAGAGGTGCTTAAAATCTTTTTGAAGCCCAGACCTAAACTCAAAAAGCTCATATTTGAATTCGATTTTGCTGCTCTTGCAATAAAAGGCAGAGGCTCTATGGGCAATATTCTGAGCAAAAATCCAATACATAAGATCCAGCTTAAGTCAAAGGGTATTTCACAATTCGGGGGGCAATCTATTTGGTTCGACCTTGACATCAACAGGCTTAACACCGATTCCAGAGGACAATTTTTGGGTGAGTTCCTTGCAGATGACCACATTTTGGTGATTTGCAAAAACGGTGAATACTACACTACAAACTTTGATCTGAGCAACAGATATCAAGGAGACATTTTTTCAATTGAAAAACTTGATTATCACAAGATTTATACTGCATTATACTTTGATGGAGAGCAATCTTCGTTCTACCTGAAAAGGTTCTGCTTCGAGCCTAATGACAATACCGTACAGCTTTTTATTGGCGACTCTCCCGGTTCATATCTGGTTGCCATTTCATCTGACAGATACCCCCGTATTGAGGTTAGCTTTACCGGCAAACACCAGAAACGTATGGCAGAAGTTATTGATGCCGACGAGTTTATTGCCTGTAAGAGCTTTCGGGCTAAGGGAAAGAGAATTACTACATTCGAAGTAGGTAGCGTTGTATTTATTGAACCTCTTCAAAAGGAGAACAATATCGAAATAGTTGAAAACGGATCAGATGTACCAATCATTTCTGACGAAATCGAATTGGATTCATCTGATAAAGAGACTGATACTCCTCCTCAAACAGACCCGTCACCTACGCTATTTTAACATTCAGATTATGATTATAGCCCTGACAGGATTTATGGGTGTAGGAAAAAGTACAATTGCCGAAAGGTTGTCATTGTTTTTGTATTGCAAATATACCGACCTTGATAAAATTATTGAACACAAATGTTCTCAGACAATTGAAACTCTTTTTGCAACTAAGGGAGAGGCCGAATTCAGAAAGATAGAAGAGGATGCTCTTGAAAATTTTATCTCAGGCAATAAAGATCAGACTCACATACTCTCTCTCGGAGGGGGTGCTCTTGTTTCTGAAAAAAACAGAAAACTAATCAAAGAGAATACATTCTGTATATACCTCAAAGCAAACGAAATAACTTTGCAAAACAGGATTAGTAAAAGCCATAAGAGCAGGCCGTTAATGAAAAATCTTACCTCAGTGCAGATGACAGAAAAGATATCTGATATGCTGTCGGTAAGAGAGACCGGCTATCTTGATGTATCAAAGGCTGTTGTAGATGTAGATAACCTCACAATAAGCGAGGTTGTGGGAAAAATTATATCACTGATTTAGTTTGTGGCTAGATAGGGTCTTCAATAAGCTTGATATCTCTAACTCTTAACTGCAGGTTGGCAATTCCTCTGTAGTAGTTTTCAGCAATCGAATAGCAAATATCTACCGGGTTCCCTGATTTAAGGTGTTCAAAATGTTCTGATCTGTTAAAGGCTATTGCCGATATATGTCTGTGGAAGTCATCTTCCTGAATCAACTCAAGCTTAAGGTGTCCCGATTCTGAACCCACTTTTCTCCCGTTTCCGTTATCATAAACCCTTTCTGAGATAAACACCGGAGAGAGATTACCCGGGCCAAATGGTTGGAACTGCTTTAAAACATTGAAGAATCTTGGGGTAATCTGCTTGAAATCAAGGTATGTGTCAATATTTATAACCGGAGTAAGAATCTCGGCAGTTATCTTAGATGCCACAAACTCCTCAAATCTTTGGCTGAATAACTCAAAATTTTCCTCTTTAAGAGTCAGGCCTGCAGCATACATATGCCCTCCAAAATTCTCAAGAAGATCAGAGCAATTTTCTATTGCATCATATAGGTCAAAACCAGGAATGCTTCTTGCCGAACCGGTAATAAATCCGTTTGAGCGACATAAAACGATAGTTGGCTTGTAATAGTTTTCAACAAGGCGGGATGCAACAATTCCCAATACACCTTTGTGCCAGTCAGGGTTATAAACAACTGTTGATTTTTTATTTGCAAAGCCCGAAACAGTTGTGGCCATTTCACTGGCCTCAAGCGTGATCTTTCTGTCCTCGTTTTTTCTGTCGTTATTGTGAGTATTTATCGTATCACCAATTATTCTTGCGTCGTTGTCGCTGCGGGAGGTTAAAAGGTCAACAGCAGTTTTACCCGATTCCATTCTGCCTGCAGCATTGATTCTGGGACCTATCTTGAATACAATATCATCAATTGTAATCATATGTTTTTCCAGACCCGAAAGTTTGATAATTGAGAGCAGACCCTTTCTGGGTGATTGATTTAGTTGTTTAAGACCATAGTATGCCAACACCCTGTTTTCGCCAGTAATCGACACAAGGTCAGATGCTATACTTACAACCAAAAGGTCAAGCAACGGTAAAAGACTGTCAAATGGGATGCTTTTTGTTGAGGCAAATGCCTGCATAAATTTAAACCCTACACCACAACCCGACAGATCGTCAAAGGGATATGAACAATCCGTTCTTTTGGGGTCCAGAACTGCCGATGCTTCGGGCAAAAATTCATCAGGAAGGTGGTGATCACATATAATAAAATCTATACCTCTCTCCTTTGCATAATTTACCTTCTCTACCGATTTTATACCGCAGTCAAGTGCAATTATTAAAGTGAACCCGTTCTCGCTTGCCCAATCAATACCTTTGTAAGAGATACCGTAACCTTCTGTATATCTGTTTGGAATATAGTATTCAAGATTATCCTCACCATACTTTCTCAGAAAAGAGTAAACAAGAGAGACGGCTGTGGTACCGTCTACATCATAATCACCGTAAATAAGAATTTTCTCTTTTGATTCTAGTGCCGTTGTGAGTCTTGCCACAGCTTTGTCCATATCTTTCATCAGAAACGGATCGTGTAACTGTTCAAGCTGGGGTTTCAAAAATGCCCTGGCCTCAGATTGTGACTTGATTTTTCTTTGTACTAAAAGGTTTGCAAGAGTCTGGTCTATTCCAAGCTCCGAAGCAAGTTGTCTTACCAGTGCCGGGTTGCCCGGCTCTCTTACTATCCATTTTTTATCTATGGCCATATCCTCGCAAAGTTAACGATTAATTTCGGGATATAGATAAAAAAAATTACTTTTGTAGCTCATTAAAATGTTTATAGTAATGGAATTTACTGAGTACAACGAACAGGAAATTATTAGAAGAGAATCGCTTTCTGCTATGAGGGAAATTGGCATAGAACCCTACCCTGCGGAAGCGTATGATGTTAACATTACCACTCAGGAGATTAAAGATAAATACGATGCTCAGGAGAAGAATCTTCAGGATATATCGTTGGCGGGAAGGATAATGACTCGCAGAATTATGGGTGCTGCCTCTTTCATGGAGATCCAGGACGAAACAGGCAGAATTCAGGTCTATATTAAGAGAGACGACATTTGCCCGGGTGAAGATAAAACCATGTACAATACGGTTTTCAAAAAATTGCTTGACATTGGAGACATTGTTGGCATAAAGGGCTATGCGTTTATCACCAATGCTGGTGAACTTTCGGTTCATGCACGGGAGCTTAAAGTATTAAGCAAATCACTAAGGGTGCTTCCAATTGTGAAGGAGAAGGAGGGGCAGAAGTACGATGCTTTTACTGATCCCGAACAGCGATACAGAATGAGGTACGTAGATATGATTGTGAATCCTCAGGTAAGAGATGTATTCATTAAACGCACTAAAATAATGAATACAATGCGTGAGTTCTTTAACAACCACGGCTATCTGGAGGTTGAGACCCCTATTCTTCAGCCAATTCCCGGAGGAGCAACTGCAAGACCATTCATTACACACCATAACGCACTTGATATTCCGCTCTATTTAAGAATTGCCAACGAATTGTATCTGAAAAGGCTCATTGTAGGTGGTTTTACGGGAGTTTATGAGTTTGCAAAAGATTTCAGAAATGAGGGTATGGACAGAACCCACAATCCTGAATTTACCGTTCTTGAGATATATGTTGCATACAAGGACTATTTCTGGATGATGGAGTTTGTTGAGCAGATGATTGAGAAGGTTGCCCTTGCCCTGCATAATAAAACATTACTGAAGTTATCTGATAAGGAGATCGAGTTCAAGGCTCCTTACAGAAGGCTGCCGATGCTGGATGCTATTAAAGAGTATGCCGGTGTTGATGTTGCAGGAATGGGAGAAGATGATTTAAGGGCTGTATGTCAAAAACTTAATGTTCCCGTTAACAATACCATGGGCATAGGTAAATTGATTGATGCCATTTTTGGTGAATATTGTGAACATCACCTTGTTCAACCAACATTTATTACCGACTACCCGGTAGAAACTTCACCTCTTACAAAGAGGCATCGCTCAAACCCTGCTCTAACAGAGAGATTCGAACTCTTCGTAAACGGGAAAGAGCTTGCCAACGCATACAGTGAGCTAAACGACCCGGTTGATCAGCTTGACAGATTCCGTGAGCAGGTTAAATTGAAAGACAAGGGCGACGATGAGGCAATGTTTATTGATATGGATTTTGTCAGAGCTCTTGAGTACGGCATGCCTCCTACTTCCGGAATGGGTATAGGAATAGACCGTCTTACAATGTTCCTTACAGACACTCACTCCATTCAGGATGTCCTCTTTTTCCCTCAAATGCGTCCTGAAAAGGGTGGCAAACAGGAGAACCAGGAGTCGGAAGAACAGGGAGAATAAATATTTATAATGTATATAGATCAGATATCTTCATTCAAAAACCCAAAAATTAAAGACCTTATCCTTCTTGGAGAAAAATCAAGAGAGAGAAGGGAAAAAGGACTGTTTACAGTTGAAGGCAAAAGGGAGATTTCAAATGCACTTAATGCGGGATTTGAATGTGAAGAGGTTTTCTTCTGTCCTGAAATATTTGACGAGAATAGTCTTTCATCCATTAATTCATCCCGCTATTACTCTATCAACAGGGAGCTATACTCCAAAGTAGCATACAGAGATGGTACAGAAGGCATAATTGCAGTCATGAGACAGAGAGAGTTAATACTCTCTAGTTTTAAACCCGGCAATAATCCTCTTGTACTGATACTTGAGAGTGTCGAGAAACCGGGTAACCTGGGAGCTGTAATCAGGACTGCAGATGCTGCCAACGCAGATGCAGTGATAATATGCGACCCGCAAACAGATATTTACAACCCCAATGTAATAAGATCAAGCATTGGAGGAGTATTCTCACGAAATGTATTTGCATGTACATCGCAGCAAGCTTTCGAATGGATTGTGGCAAATAATATTAAAATTTATACAGCAGAACTTCAGGCAGCCGAATGGTACCACAAAACCGACCTTACAGGTCCGATGGCTCTGGTATTGGGCACAGAGTCCCAAGGGTTAACTGAATTCTGGAGGGAGAAGGCTCATCACCGGATAAAAATTCCAATGAGTGGTAACCTTGACTCATTGAATGTTTCTGTATCAGCTGCAATAATCTGCTTTGAAGCTCTCAGACAGAGAGGATTTAAGAATACCTGACTTTAAAATGCAAAAATTCGCACTCATAGGCAAGAATGTATCAAAAAGCTTGAGTCCTGCACTCTTCAGTGCAGCTTATCCTAATTCAGACCAGACATACGGGCTTATTGAAAGCGATGATGCCGCCAAAGCACTTGACATATTTCTGTCACACGGTTACAAAGGGGCGAATATAACCTCCCCTTACAAAGAGAGCTTTATGGATTTCTCTGATTTTCACGATGAAATTTCACAAAAAATAGGTGTAACAAATCTTATCCTTAATAGTAATGGTAAATTAACAAGCTATAATACAGATTATTATGGTGTTAAAGACCCTTTGACTGCCAGAGGCTTAAAAGTGGGCAAAGCTGTAGTTGCGGGTGCCGGCGGTGCTGCGCGGGCAGCTGTTTTGGCATTAAAAGATTTGGGAATGGAGGTAACTGTTGTAAACCGTACCTATGAAAAAGCAGAAACTCTGGCAAAACAGTTCAATGTAAGCTATCAGCCTCTAGAGCAAATATCAGATTTGTTAAAAAACAGCCAACTACTTATTTATACTATTGATGAGCCACTAATGGGTTTAGATACTGCAGATTTTAGAAACCTTACAATTTTTGAGGCAAACTATAAAAATCCCAACCTGAATTCAAAAAAATGTATCGAATACATTTCCGGCAAGGAGTGGCTTGTTTCTCAGGCGATACCTTCATTTATGCTTTTTACGGGTATTAAACCGGACCTTAAAGCCATGCAAATGGTGGCTGTAAATTGCTAATTTTTTTTATCTTTGTCAGAACTAAAAAAGGGTAATTATGTCATTAAACAAGGTAATGCTTATTGGTAATGTTGGGAAGGATCCGGACATACGGCACCTTGCAAACAATTCATCTGTGGCCAGATTTCCTCTGGCAACCTCAGAAAAGTTCAAAACAAAATCGGGAGACCTTCAGGAGCAGACCGAATGGCACAATATAGTGTGCTGGCGCTCTCTTTCAGATCTGGCCGAAAAATATATACACAAAGGGTCAAAACTGTACATCGAAGGCCGTATCAGAACAAACAGCTGGAACGATAAAAATACCGGTGAAAAGAAATATGCAACCGAAATTTTTGCCGACAGCATCGTTCTTCTTGACAGAGCCGGTGATGACAGAAGAGGTCCCGACAGAGAGCAGGCTCCATCTTCTTCCAAATCAGAAGATATCATGAACGCCGGCAACAATAACCTTGCAGATATGCCGGATGCGGATGATCTGCCATTTTAATAATTATAAATTTTGATATGAAAGTTGATGTAGTACTGGGTCTCCAGTGGGGAGATGAAGGGAAGGGAAAAATTGTGGATGTTTTAGCTAATGGCTATCCCGTAATAGCACGATTCCAGGGAGGTCCCAATGCAGGGCACTCTCTTCAGTTTGAGGATAAAAAATTTGTACTGCATACCATCCCCTCCGGAGTATTCAGAAAAAACACACAGAATATTATTGGAAACGGTGTAGTAATTGACCCTATTACCTTTCTTGACGAGTGTAGAAAACTGGAAGAGATAGGAGTACCTGTAAAAGAGAGAATTTTGATCTCCAAAAAGGCTCATCTGATTCTTCCAAGCCACAGAACAATTGATGCCGCATCTGAGCAGGCCAAGGGAGCTTCAAAAATTGGCTCTACCCTAAAGGGTATCGGTCCTGCATATATGGACAAAACAGGGCGTAACGGTCTGAGAGTGGGTGATATACTTTCTGCTAACTTTGCAGAAAGATTTCAAAATCTTAAGAATAAACATATATCGTTTCTTAAGCAGTTCGATTTCAGCTATAATATTGAAGAGAATGAATCTGCCTGGATGGATGCTGTTGAATACTTAAAGGGCTTTAATCTTATAGACGGAGAGTATTACATTAACAATGTTCTTAACGAAGCCAAAAGAGTTTTGGCAGAGGGTGCACAAGGTTCTCTTTTAGATGTTGATTTTGGCTCATATCCATTCGTAACTTCTTCTACTACAACCTGCGCAGGTGCCTGCATCGGTCTGGGAGTTGCTCCGAGACACATTGGCAAGGTTTCAGGGATTTTTAAAGCATATTGTACCAGAGTTGGAAGCGGCCCTTTCCCTACAGAACTTTTTGATGAAACAGGAGAGAAGCTAAGAGAGGTTGGTGCAGAGTTTGGAGCAACTACCGGTAGACCAAGAAGGACAGGATGGCTTGATATGGTTGCATTGAAATATGCAGTTATGATAAATGGTGTGGACAATCTTATAATGATGAAGGCCGATGTTCTTGACGCTTTTGACACAGTTAAGATTGCTGTTAAATATAAAGTAAACGGAGAGCTTACAGACTCTTTCCCTTATGATACATTCGCTCAGATTGAGCCTGTATACAAAGAGTTTAAGGGATGGAAAAGGGATCTCACAAAGGTTACAAAAGAAGAAGACCTTCCGTTTGAATTCATGAATTATGTACGATTTATTGAGAAAGAGGTTGGAGTTCCAATCAAGATTATCTCACTGGGGCCGGACAGAAGTCAGACTATTATCAGAAGTGAAGAATAAATTTTTCAATTATCAATACACACTAATCATTAACCTTTTTTTATGAAAAAAACTACCAATCTCAAAGATTCAGCCGTTATGCGCTGGTCTATGCTGCTGCTGGTGGCGCTGACTATGTTTGCAGCTTATCTGGCATCGGACATTTTCTCTCCTTTGAAAACAATGCTCGAACAGCACAATCAGTGGACAAGTACTGAATACGGATGGTTCAGCAGTTCATACTCCCTTTTTAACGTTTTCCTTGGATTACTTATTCTTGGAGGTATTATGCTTGACAGAATGGGTATCCGTTTTAGCGGTATAACCTCGTGTCTTTTCATGGTTGTTGGTCTTGTCATTAAATACTGGGCAATTTCATCTCCTGAACTTATTCATGCAGCATCAATTTTTGGGCTTAAGGCTCAGGTTGTTTGGGTTGTTGTCGGATTCGGAATATTCGGTGTAGGAGCCGAAGTTGCAGGTATAACAGTCAGCAAATCGATAGTTAAATGGTTTAAAGGCAAAGAGCTTGCACTTGCAATGGGTATGCAGCTATCGATCGCCCGTATGGGTTCGGCCGCTGCACTTATATTCTCTCCAATGATTGCTGCTAAATATCAAAGTGTTTCTCCTTCTGTATTTTTCGGTCTTGCTCTAATGATTGCAGGTAGTCTTGCATTTATGGTGTATGCTTTTTACGATAAAAAGCTTGACACTCAGATGAAGCTTGAGATTGAGGCAGAAGAGTCATTCAACATGAAAGATGTTAAGTCAATCCTTACCAATAAAGGTTTTTGGTTAATTGCACTACTATGCGTTGTTTTCTATTCTGCAGCGTTTCCTTTTATCAAATACGCAACCGACCTTATGGTTAATAAATTCTCTGTAGATCCAAAGCTTGCGGGTACAATTCCGGGTATGCTTCCATTCGGAGCAATTATCCTTACTCCATTGTTCGGAAGAATCTATGACAAAATTGGTCACGGTGCCGACCTTATGATCATTGGATCATTTATGATTGTAATTATACACACCCTGTTTGCCATGCCGTTTATTAATCACTGGATTGCAGCTGTAATTCTGATGATCCTTCTCGGAGTTGCATTCTCGATGGTTCCATCTGCTATGTGGCCTTCACTGGCTAAGATCATGCCTGAGAGGCAACTTGGAACAACATATGCACTAACTTTCTTTATCCAGAATATCGGTTTGTGGGGAATGCCTGTACTAATCGGTTACGTATTGGATAAGTATTGCATCATCGGAACACATGTTCTCAACGGAATAGAGGTAAACAAGTACAACTACACTTTACCTATGATGATATTTGCCGGAATGTGTTCATTTGCAATCCTTCTTGCATTTATGGTAAAAATTGAGGATAAGAAAAAAGGGTACGGACTTCAATTACCTAACATAAAAAAATAAACTCTTATGTTAGTTTGTTGTTATAATGTCCTATGGAGCTATTAAGTAAAATTAATTCACCCGATGATATAAAGGGTCTGGGAAAGGATGAGCTGCAGAAATTATGTGCCGAAATAAGGGAACATATTATAACTTGCTGTTCACAAAACCCGGGTCATATTGGCGCCAGTCTGGGTACAGTTGAACTTAGTGTTGCACTCCATTACTTATACAACACACCAGATGATAAAATTGTGTGGGATGTAGGCCATCAGGCCTACGCCCACAAAATTTTAACAGGAAGAAGAGATCAATTCGTTAACAATAGAAAATATAAAGGTCTCAGTGGTTTCCCGAAAATGAGCGAAAGTAAGTACGATGCATTTGGCGTAGGCCACTCATCTACTTCAATATCTGCCGCATTGGGAATGGTCGTTGCCTCTGAAATTAACAATAACAAAAACAAAGTCGTTGCAATAATCGGAGACGGTGCTCTAACGGGCGGTCTTGCTTTTGAAGGGCTTAACAACGCAGGTGCAAAACAGTCAGATATACTCGTCATTCTTAACGATAATCAGATATCTATCGACCCCAATGTGGGCGCGCTTCATAACCACCTGTTGAAAATTACTACGTCTCAAATCTACAACGAGACCAAAAACAGAATCTGGAATATAATCGGTTCAAAAAAACTTAGAACTCTTTTCCAAAGATTTACATTTAGTACCAAAGTTGCGTTTTTCCGCTCAGGATCTCTCTTTGAATCTCTGGGCTTTCGTTATTTTGGTGTGGTTGACGGTAATGACCTGCCCAAACTTATTAAGACGCTGGGGCATATTAAAGATATTCCCGGGCCAAAGCTTCTTCATATTATTACAAAAAAAGGCAAAGGATATATACCGGCTGAAAATGACCAGATTGTATGGCATGCGCCGGGAACTTTCGATAAAAATACCGGAAAAAGAATTTCATCTACTGACGAAAAAAGGTCAAGATATCAGGATGTTTTTGGAGAGACCCTCCTTTCTCTGGCCAGAGAAAATGATAAAATTGTAGGGGTTACTCCTGCAATGCCTACCGGATGTTCAATGAACATTCTTATGAAGGAGATGCCAAACAGAGCCTTTGATGTTGGAATAGCAGAGCAGCATGCAGTAACTTTTTCGGCAGGTCTGGCCACACAGGGTCTTCTACCCTACTGCAATATCTACTCCAGTTTCATGCAAAGAGCATACGATAATGTAATACATGATGTTGCCACTCAAAAACTTAAGGTAATTTTTTGCCTCGACAGGGCAGGAATAGTGGGTGAAGATGGAGCAACGCACCATGGTGTTTTTGATTTGGCATACCTGAGATGCATACCAAATCTGACAATTTTTTCACCTCTGAACGAGGTTGAACTTAAAGACATATTATACTCGGTACAGTTTCCTGAATATGGTGCAACAGCAATAAGATATCCAAGGGGTTACGGAGAGGGGCTTGAATGGAAGGGTAACTATAAAAAGATTGAGCCGGGCAAGGCTCAGCTTTTGCAGGATGGCAGTGACGTTGCAGTTTTATCATTAGGGCCGGTTGGCAATAATGTACATGTGGCATCAGAAAAGGCAAAAGAGATTGGGATAAACATTATGCATTACAATATGCGGTTTATAAAACCTATAGATACTGATGCAATCAAATGTGCTGCTGCCGGGTGCAAAACCATAATTACTGTAGAAGATGGCTCCGTTTCAGGAGGTCTGTACTCTGCAGTATCGGAATATATTGCCACCAATTCCCTTAATGTTAAGGTAATTGGGCTGGGAGTTCCGGACAGATTTATCGAACAGGGGACCGTTGAAGAACTTATCGGCGAATGCGGATATGATATAAACGGCATATATAATACTATAATTAATGTCGCACGAAAATAATAAAAAACCACAAGTGGTCTTTGACCACTTTGCATATAAAAGTGAGAAGGAGAATCCGGGAAAGGGTCACCACAGAAGAGGAGAGCACAAAGGAGAGCACAAAGGAGATCATAAAAGCGGTCACAAAAGACATCATCACCACAATAAACTAAAAAATTTAAGAGAATACAGTCAGGAACAGACCTCCAGACTTGACACCTATCTTACTCACCCGGTTTGGGGTCTTTTGGCATTTATTCTAATAATCTGGCTCATATTCTTCTTTACATTCAGACTTGGAGCATATCCTCAAGCCGGTATTGAACATCTTATGAACCTTGGAGCCATGTTTATCCGGGATAATATGACACAAGGTTGGTTTGCCGATTTTCTTAGTCAAGGCGTGATAATGGGGGTGGGAAGCGTTCTGGCCTTTCTTCCCAATATTCTCATACTATTCTTTTTCCTTTCATTATTACAGGAGACTGAATATATCTCAAGAGCAGCCACAATAATGGACAGATACATGCACAGGATCGGACTGCACGGCAGCTCATTTATTCCTCTGCTTATGGGATTCGGTTGCAATGTTCCGGCAATAATGGCTACACGAACAATAAAGAGAAAATCAGACAGGATTCTTACCATGCTCATGATTCCATACATTCCCTGCAGTGCAAGAATCCCTACATTTTTATTGTTCTCCGGAATTTTCTTCCCCGACAATCAGGTTTTAGCACTTAGCATGCTCTATTTTGGGGGTATTTTGATTGGGATTGGAATGGCAATACTATTCAGAAAAATCTTCTTCAACTTTGGTATCAAAGATTTCTCTATACCACTTCCAAGATACAGGAGACCTTCATTTGTCTACTCTGTTGAAAATATGTGGGATGCAGCCTGGCAGTATGTAAAGAAAATTGGTACGGTAGTACTCCTGGCAGTAATAATTGTATGGGCGTTGGATTATTTCCCGTTAAAAGACAAGACTAATCCCGATACAGAAAGAGTATCATACCTGGAACATTTTGGCAGAGTTGTTGAACCTGCTCTTAAACCATTGGGTTTTGACTGGAAGATGAGCGTGAGTCTTGTTACCGGTATAACTGCAAAGGAATTTATTATAAGCACCCTTGGTGTGGTTTATCAGGCAGAGGAAGATTCTGCATCTGATGAGCAGATTAACACATCTTTAATGGCCAGGATAAAGGAAGAGAAGGTCTTTAACAAAGCAAATGCCCTCTCATTCATGATTTTTGCCCTATTATATATGCCATGCGTTGCTACTGCATTCACTATTAAGAAAGAGACCGGGACCTGGAAATGGGCTCTGATTTCAATATTCAGTACCATTGCAGTTGCCTGGATTGCAGGATTTTTTGCTTACAGAGTGGGGTTATTGGTTTTTGTATAATTCCGGAGTCTCACTTTTTACTTAAAATTTTTTGGAGTTTAATCAAAAACATATATCTTTGCAGTCCCCAAAACGCGGAGGGGATTATTGACATATCGCCGATGTAGCTCAGTTGGCCAGAGCAGCTGATTTGTAATCAGCTGGTCGGGGGTTCGAATCCCTCCATCGGCTCGAAAAAAAGTTTTTTGAAATTATTCATTATGGGGAGATACCAAAGTGGCCAACTGGGGCAGACTGTAAATCTGCTGGCGTACGCCTTCGTAGGTTCGAATCCTGCTCTCCCCACTTTTATTATTTATCGCGGAAGTAGCTCAGTTGGTAGAGCATCAGCCTTCCAAGCTGAGGGTCGCGAGTTCGAACCTCGTCTTCCGCTCTATAGTAAGCCAGTGTAGCTCAGAGGTAGAGCGCTTCCTTGGTAAGGAAGAGGTCACGGGTTCAATTCCCGTCACCGGCTCTACAAGTGTGTAAAAATTTAATTATATTTAAAAATTCAAACATTATGGCAAAAGAAACTTTTAAAAGGGACAAGCCACACGTAAACGTCGGAACCATCGGTCACGTTGACCACGGTAAGACCACTTTGACTGCGGCTATCACTATGGTACTGGCAAGAAAGGGTCTGTCTGAAATTCGTTCATTTGACTCTATCGATAACGCTCCTGAAGAAAAAGAGCGTGGTATTACTATTAACACTGCTCACGTTGAGTATCAGACAGAGAATCGTCACTATGCTCACGTTGACTGCCCTGGTCACGCCGACTACGTTAAAAACATGGTTACAGGTGCTGCTCAGATGGACGGTGCTATCCTTGTGGTTGCTGCAACTGATGGTCCTATGCCTCAGACTCGCGAGCACATCCTGCTTGCACGTCAGGTAAACGTACCTAAGATTGTGGTTTTCCTTAATAAAGTTGACATTGTTGATGATCCTGAGATGATTGACCTCGTTGAGATGGAGGTTCGTGAACTTCTTAGCTTCTACAAATTTGACGGCGATAACGCTCCTGTTGTTCGCGGTTCTGCTCTTGGTGCACTTAACGGTGACCCTCAGTGGGAAGATAAAGTTGTAGAACTTATGAAATACGTTGACGAGTACATTCCAATTCCTCCACGTGAAAATGAAAAACCTTTCCTTATGCCTGTTGAGGACGTATTCTCAATCACAGGTCGCGGAACTGTAGCTACCGGTCGTATTGAGACAGGTGTTATCAAAACCGGAGAAGAGGTTCAGATTATCGGTCTTGGTGAAGAGCCAAAGAAATCTACTTGTACCGGAGTTGAGATGTTCCGTAAGATTCTTGACAGAGGTGAAGCAGGTGATAACGTAGGTCTTCTTCTTCGTGGTATCGACAAGAAAGAGATTAAGCGTGGTCAGGTAATTGCAAAACCAAACACAATTACTCCTCACACTAAGTTCAAAGCTGAGATCTACGTTCTTAAGAAAGATGAAGGTGGACGTCACACTCCATTCCACAACAAATACCGTCCTCAGTTCTTTATCCGCACACTGGATATCACAGGAGAAATTATGCTTCCTGAAGGAACAGAGATGGTTATGCCGGGTGACAACGTTACAATTTCTGTTGAATTGATCTACCCTGTTGCTATCAACAAAGGTCTTCGTTTCGCAATCCGCGAAGGTGGACGTACAGTTGGTGCAGGTCAGGTAACTGAGATCGTCGACTAATCATATTAATAGAACAGGTTAGTCACCCAAAAGGTGACTGACCTGTTATAATTATACAGGGGCATAGTTCAAGGGTAGAATAGCGGTCTCCAAAACCGTTGATGGGAGTTCGAATCTCTCTGCCCCTGCAACAACGGCAGTTACGTGCCGGAGTTATTAGTAACCGGTCAAAGCAACAGCTTCCAATGTTAATGGCCGCAATCATATAAAGATGAACAAGATTAGATTGTACTTCCAGGAATCGTACACTGAGTTAGTAAAGAAGGTGAGTTGGCCGACTTGGTCACAGCTTCAGAACTCGGCAATCGTAGTAATGATTGCCTCTCTGATTTTCGCTTTGGTCATTTTTGCTATGGACTTTGGGTTCAGAAACATTATGACATTTATTTACAACATGTTGTACTAAATTTTTATGAGTGAAATTTCCAAAAAGTGGTATGTCGTAAGGGCAGCCGGCGGCAAGGAAAAAAAAGCCAAAGAATACATAGAAAACGAGATCAAGAGATTGGGCCTCGATGACTATGTTTCTCAGGTTCTTATCCCTACTGAAAAGATTTACCAGGTCAAAAATGGTAAAAAAGTCAGTATGGAGAGGATTTTCTACCCCGGTTATATCCTTATTGAGGCAGCCCTGACCGGAGAGATACAGCATCTTATCCGTAATCTTCCTCATGTCTCAGGTTTTCTCACAGAAAAATCGGGTAAAGACAAAGAGCCGGTACCACTCCGCCAGTCGGAGGTGAACAGGATCCTTGGCCGTGTTGATGAGTTGGCTGATATGGAGGAGGAGAACATTACACCATTTATCATCGGTGAGCCTGTAAAGGTAATCGATGGTCCGTTCAACGGTTTTGATGGAGCGGTTGAGGAGATTCTTGAAGACAAGAAGAAGCTCAAGGTAATGGTTAAAATTTTTGGAAGGAAAACACTCCTGGAGTTGAATTTTGTTCAAGTAATTAAAGAATAAATAAATAATCATTATGGCTAAAGAAATTGCCGCTCTCATTAAATTGCAGATCAAAGGCGGAGCAGCCAATCCCTCACCTCCGGTAGGCCCGGCACTTGGTTCAAAGGGTGTAAACATAATGGACTTTTGCAAGCAGTTTAATGCTCGCACCCAGGATAGGTCCGGTAAGATATTGCCGGTCATTATCACCGTTTACAGCGATAAGTCATTTACTTTTATCGTAAAGCAACCACCAGTGGCCGTACAGTTAAAAGAGGCTGCGAAGTTACAGTCAGGTTCAGCAGAACCTAACCGTAAAAAAGTAGGCTCTGTGACTTGGGAACAAATCCGCGCAATTGCTACAGATAAAATGCCTGATATGAACGCATTCACACTAAAGTCAGCAATGACTATGGTAGCTGGAACCGCAAGAAGTATGGGTATAACTGTGTCAGGGAATTTCCCCGATGATGTAAATTAGATTAAATCCTGCGATAATGAGTAAGCTAACAAAAAATCAAAAAATAGTATACGCTAAGGTTGATCCTGACAAGCAGTATAAACTTGCAGAGGCATGCAAGCTGGTAAAAGAGATATCTTTTACAAAGTTTGACTCCTCTGTTGACATTGCTGTTCGTCTTGGTGTTGACCCTCGTAAAGCGAACCAGATGGTGCGCGGCGTTGTGACTCTTCCGCATGGAACAGGTAAAACAGTCCGTGTACTGGTACTGTGTACTCCCGATAAAGAGGCCGAGGCTACAGCAGCCGGGGCAGAATTTGTTGGTCTTGATGAATACATCGAGAAGATTAAAAATGGTTGGACAGATATAGATGTTATCATCTGTACTCCTTCCGTTATGGCAAAAATTGGTGCAATTGGCCGTATCCTCGGTCCAAGAGGTCTTATGCCTAATCCAAAAACAGGAACTGTTACAATGGAGGTTGGTAAGGCTGTTACAGAGGTTAAAGCCGGTAAAATCGATTTTAAAGTAGATAAACAAGGTATCGTTCACTCTTCTATAGGTAAGGCGTCATTCTCTCCGGAGCATCTCACCGAAAACGCTCTTGAATTCCTGAATACGGTTATTAAACTGAAACCTCAGGCACTTAAAGGCACCTATGTTAAGAGCATTTATCTTTCATCTACTATGAGTCCGGGTATTAATGTAGATAGCAAGACTTTTAGTGCTGCTGAATAAAATAACTACTATTTTATGAAAAAAGACGAAAAAACACAAATAATTGCAAGTCTGGCAGCACAGTTAGAGAAAACACCAAATTTCTACATTGCAGATATATCAGGGCTTAATGCCGAGAAAACTGCAAAGCTGCGTCGTGCCTGCTTCGAAAAAGAGATTAAATTGATGGTTGTAAAGAATACTTTACTCCGCAAGGCTCTTGAGAAGACTGCACTGACAGACTCAGAGGCTCTGTTCCCAATACTGGAAGGACCTACAGCAGTTATGTTCACAGAAACTGTGAATATCCCTGCCAAACTTATTAAAGAGTTCGGTAAAGAACATGGTAAACCTGTTCTTAAGGGAGCGCTGGTACAAGAGTGTGCATATGTTGGTGAGAATCAACTGGAAGCACTGATCTCAATTAAGTCTCGTGAAGAACTCATCGGTGACATAATTGGTCTTCTTCAATCACCTGTACAAAATGTTATCTCTGCACTTGTTTCAAGTGGTGGTGGTAAGATTGCAGGAATTGTAAAGACCCTTTCAGAAAAAGAGTAACAGAAATTAATCATTTTAAAAACAAATATAATCATGGCAGATATCAAAAAATTTGCAGAAGAATTAGTAAACCTGTCTGTTAAAGAGGTACAAGAATTAGCAAAAATTCTTAAAGACGAATATGGAATCGAACCAGCTGCTGCTGCTGTTGCAGTTGCTGCTCCTGCCGCTGCCGGTGCAGCTGCAGAAGTTGAGCAAACTCAGTTTGATGTAGTTCTTATATCAGCCGGACAAGCTAAACTCCAGATAGTAAAAGTTGTTAAAGAGCTTACAGGTCTAGGTCTTAAAGAGGCTAAAGATCTTGTAGACGCTGCTCCTAAAGCTATCAAGGAAAAAGTTTCGAAAGCAGAAGCAGAACAAGTTAAATCGCAAATAGAAGAGGCGGGCGGAGAAGTTGAAATTAAATAACTCCACAACCCGTTGATCGGGGAACACCATCAGGTTTAGAGTCATTAAAAGGCTCTAAACCTTTTTGTCGTTATTTTAATATATTTTCAACTAACCCGAATACAATGTCGCAAAAAACAATAAATCAGCGAATTACATTCGCTACTTCTAAATCCCTTCTTGATTACCCGGATTTTTTAGAGGTACAGCTGAAGTCTTTCAAAGACTTCTTCCAGCTTGAGACGACACCAGAAAATCGTGAAAACGAAGGACTTTACAAGGTTTTCCAGGAAATATTCCCAATTACGGACACCCGTAATAATTTTGTCCTTGAATTCATAGACTACTTTATCGACCCCCCTCGTTACACTATCGAGGAGTGTCTTGACAGAGGTTTAACATATAGCGTTCCTCTCAAAGCAAAATTAAAACTTTATTGCACAGACCCTGAGCATGAAGATTTTGACACAGTTATACAAGATGTATATCTGGGTACAATTCCCTACATGACACCTAGAGGTACATTTGTAATAAATGGTTCTGAAAGAATTGTTGTTTCTCAGTTGCACCGCTCACCGGGAGTATTTTTCGGTCAGAGTCTGCACGCAAACGGAACAAAATTATATTCTGCAAGAATAATCCCGTTCAAAGGGTCATGGATTGAGTTTGCAACAGACATTAACAATGTGATGTATGCATACATCGACAGAAAGAAAAAATTACCCGTTACCACTCTTCTAAGAGCAATCGGATATGAGAGTGATAAGGACATCCTTGATATATTCGGCCTTGCAAATGAGATCAAGGTCAGCAAAAGCAGCCTCAAAAAATGTGTTGGCAACAAACTTGCCGCCAGGGTTCTCAAAACATGGAATGAAGATTTCGTTGATGAGGATACAGGAGAGGTTGTGTACATTGAAAGAAACGAAATAGTTATTGACAGAGAGACTGTTATCGAAGAGCACCATATTGATCTTATCCTTGAATCAGAGGTAAGTACAATACTGGTTCACAAAGAAGATGCAAACGTCAATGACTTCGCTATCATACATAATACATTACAAAAAGACCAGTGTAACTCCGAAAAAGAGGCTGTCTTTTACACTTACCGCCAGCTACGTAACTCGGAACCACCCGATGAGGCAACTGCAAGGGATGTGATTGACAAGCTCTTCTTCTCTGACAAGAGATATGACCTTGGAGAGGTAGGAAGATACAGGCTTAACCATAAGCTTAATCTGAATATTGCTGACGAAACCAGAGTTCTTACAAAGCAGGATATTATCGAAATTATTCGTTACCTTATTCAGTTGATTAACTCTAAAGCAATTGTTGACGATATCGACCACCTTAGCAACCGTCGTATCAGAACAGTTGGTGAGCAGCTTGCAAATCAATTCAGTGTTGGATTGTCAAGAATGGCGAGAACCATTCGTGAGAGAATGAATGTAAGGGATAATGAGGTGTTTACCCCAATTGACCTGATTAACGCAAAGACTCTCTCTTCGGTAATCAATTCATTCTTTGGAACAAGCCAGCTTTCTCAATTTATGGATCAGACAAATCCTTTGGCAGAGATGACTCACAAACGTCGTCTTTCGGCACTGGGTCCCGGAGGTCTTTCACGAGATAGAGCAGGTTTTGAGGTACGTGACGTTCACTACACTCACTATGGCCGTCTATGCCCGATTGAGACGCCTGAGGGTCCAAACATCGGTCTGATTTCATCGTTGTGCGTTTACGCCAGGATTAATGAACTTGGATTTATCGAAACCCCTTACAGAAAAGTAGAAGAGGGTAAAGTTGATATGACCCTGAAGGGTATCGTTTACATGAGCGCAGAGGAGGAAGAGGAGAAGATGGTTGCTCAGGCAAACGTTCATATTGACGAAAACGGAATGATGACTGACGAAAGGATTAAGTGTCGTTTCGAAGCAGATTATCCGGTCGTTGGTAAAGAGGATGTTCACCTTGTGGATGTTGCCCCTAATCAAATTGCTTCAATCGCGGCTTCACTTATTCCGTTTCTGGAGCATGATGATGCAAACCGTGCATTGATGGGTTCAAATATGATGCGCCAGGCAGTTCCACTCATCAGACCTGAAGCTCCGATTGTGGGTACCGGTCTTGAGGGTCCTGTTGTGCACGATTCAAGAACTCAGATTACTGCAAGAGGTAAGGGCGAAGTAGTTTATGTTGACGCCAGGGAGATTCATATTAAGTATGAAATGACCGAAAATGAGCGTTTTGTAAGCTTTGATCCTGAAATTACTGTCTATAAATTACCACTATACAGAAAAACCAACCAGAATACATCAATCACACTTAACCCGATTGTAAGAAAGGGTGAAAAGGTTACCGAGGGTAAGATTCTTACCGAAGGTTATGGTACAGAGAAGGGTGAACTGGCATTGGGTAGAAATCTTAAGGTTGCGTTCATGCCTTGGAAAGGTTATAACTTTGAGGATGCTATTGTAGTTTCTGAGAGACTCCTGAGAGAAGATGTGTTCACATCAATTCACGTTGATGAATACACAATGGAGGTTCGCGACACCAAGAGAGGAATGGAAGAGCTAACAGCTGATATTCCTAATGTAAGTGAAGAGGCCACTAAAGATCTTGACGAGAATGGTATCATAAGAATTGGCGCCAATATCGAACCTGGTGACATTCTGATTGGTAAAATTACTCCTAAAGGAGAGAGCGATCCTTCTCCTGAAGAGAAGCTTCTAAGAGCGATCTTCGGAGATAAGGCAGGCGACGTAAAAGATGCCTCGCTTAAAGCATCTCCTTCGCTCAGAGGAACAATCATTGATAAAAGATTGTTCTCCAGAGTTGCCAAAGAGAACTCAAAGAAAGGTAAATCTGTTTCAAAAAACCAGATACAACATGCCGAAGAGAATTTTGCCAGAAAAGCAAGTCAGCTTAGACTTAACTTCATGGAAAGGCTCTTTGCACTCCTGACAAATAAAGTTTCTCAGGGAGTATCTGACCTTTATGGTGTTGTTATCGTTGAAAAAGGAATAGATTTTAAATATGAAGTTCTGGACAAGATTGATTATGAAAACATCAATCCTACCAAATGGACAACTGACAAGAGCACTAACAACCTGATTAAACTGCTTATTAACAATTATCTGATTGCTCATAAGGAGTTCGATGCAGAACTTAAGAGAATAAAATATAATCTGACAATCGGTGATGAGCTACCAACAGGCATAATGCAACTTGCCAAGGTTTACATTGCCAAGAAGCGTAAGATTAGAGTTGGAGATAAAATGGCAGGTCGTCACGGAAACAAAGGTATTGTTGCCAAAGTTGTAAGAGACGAGGATATGCCATTCCTTGAAGATGGTTCTATAGTTGATATAGTATTGAATCCTCTTGGTGTACCTTCTCGTATGAACCTTGGTCAGATATATGAAACAGTTCTCGGATGGGCAGGTAAAGAGCTTGGACAGCGCTTTAGTACTCCAATCTTTGACGGAGCAACCCTTGATGAAATATGTCAGTATACCGATAACGCCGGAATTCCAAAATATGGTAAAACATATCTGCGTGACGGCGGAACAGGTGACCTGTTTGATCAACCGGCTACTGTTGGCATAATTTATATGCTAAAACTCGGTCACATGGTTGATGACAAGATGCACGCCCGTTCTATAGGACCTTACTCACTCATAACCCAACAACCTCTGGGAGGTAAAGCTCAGTTTGGAGGACAGAGATTTGGTGAGATGGAGGTTTGGGCACTTGAGGCATTTGGTGCTGCCAATATTCTTCAGGAGATTCTAACAATTAAATCAGATGATGTTGTTGGAAGATCCCGTGCCTACGAAGCAATAGTTAAAGGAGATCCAATGCCGCAGCCCGGCATTCCTGAATCTCTTAATGTGTTGCTTCACGAACTTCGTGGTCTTGGACTCAGCATAAACCTGGAGTAATTTGATAATAGTATTTGCAAATCTTTGAAACAGAATAATATGTCTTTAAAGAAAGAGATAAAGGTAAAAAGTAATTTCAATCAGATTACCATAAGTCTGGCCTCACCCGAAGAGATTCTTGAAAGATCTTCAGGCGAAGTACTAAAGCCAGAAACTGTCAACTACAGAACATACAAGCCGGAAAGAGACGGACTCTTCTGCGAAAGGATCTTTGGTCCTTACAAGGATTATGAATGTCATTGCGGTAAGTATAAAAGAATCCGCTACAGAGGCATTATATGCGACCGTTGCGGTGTAGAGGTGACAGAGAAAAAGGTAAGAAGAGAGAGAATGGGACACATCTCACTCACGGTACCTGTGGCTCATATCTGGTATTTCCGCAGCTCCCCAAACAAGATAGGTTATCTGTTAGGTATTCCTTCTAAAAAACTTGAAGCAATTGTATATTATGAAAGATATATTGTTATTCAGGCAGGCGCAAAAGCCGTAGACGGAATAAAAGAGCACGACTTCCTGACAGAGGATGAATATTTAAATATTCTTGATTCTCTCCCAAGAGAAAACCAAATGCTTGACGACAATGATCCTAATAAGTTTATTGCCGGAATGGGTGCCGAAGCGATCTATAAAATGCTGAGCAGGATTGATCTTGACCAGCTTTCGTATGACCTCAGACACAAAACAGAGACCGAAACTTCTCAGCAGAGAAAGGCCGAGGCTCTAAAAAGACTAAGTGTTGTTGAAGCATTCCGTGAATCAAAAGCGATTAACAAACCTGAATGGATGATCCTTAAGGTAGTTCCGGTTATTCCACCGGAGTTGCGCCCTTTGGTTCCTCTTGATGGTGGAAGGTTTGCAACATCAGACCTTAACGACTTGTATCGCAGGGTAATTATTAGAAACAACCGTCTAAAGAGACTTATTGAAATTAAGGCTCCTGAGGTGATTCTAAGAAATGAAAAGCGTATGTTACAAGAGGCAGTTGACTCTCTTTTTGATAATTCAAGAAAGTCAAACGCCGTTAAAACTGAGGCAAACCGCACACTTAAGTCACTATCAGACAGTCTTAAAGGGAAACAGGGTCGTTTCCGTCAAAACCTTCTGGGTAAGAGGGTTGACTACTCTGCACGTTCGGTGATTGTCGTTGGTCCTGAGCTTAAGATGCACGAATGTGGTATTCCAAAAGATATGGCAGCAGAACTCTTCAAGCCGTTTGTTATCCGCAAGCTTATTGAAAGAGGAATAGTGAAGACTGTTAAGTCTGCCAAAAAAATAGTTGACAGGAAAGATCCTGTAATCTGGGATATTCTCGAGAATGTAATGAAGGGTCACCCGGTTATGCTAAACCGTGCTCCTACCCTTCACCGTCTTGGTATTCAGGCATTCCAGCCAAAACTTATTGAAGGTAAAGCAATCCAGCTGCACCCGCTCTCATGTACAGCATTCAACGCTGACTTTGACGGTGACCAGATGGCTGTTCACCTTCCGTTAGGAAACGCTGCAATTCTTGAAGCACAGCTTTTAATGCTGGGTTCACACAACATTCTTAACCCTGCCAACGGAGCTCCTATTACCGTTCCTTCTCAGGACATGGTACTTGGACTTTATTATATTACTAAAGCTCGTCACCAGGCTAAAGGTCATGGAATTAAATTCTATGGTCCTGAAGAGGTAATTATTGGATACAATGAGGGAAGAGCTGCTCTTCATGCAGAAATTGAGGTTAGATTGCCAAATGACTTTACTGATCATTCAAAGGGCTTCTCTCTTGTAAAGACTACAGTAGGCAGGATCCTGTTCAATCAGGTTGTTCCTCCTGAAGTTGGTTACATCAATGAGATCCTTACCAAAAAGTCATTAAGGGACATTATCGGTAATGTACTCAAGGTTGCAGGAGTTGCCAAAACTGCCAAATTCCTTGATGATATCAAAGAGATTGGATTCCAGATGGCATACAAGGGAGGACTCTCGTTCAACCTTGAAGATGTAATTATTCCTGAAGAGAAGGTGAGCCTTATCGAAGACGGTTACAAGCAGGTTGAGAATATTATGTTCTCATACAATAATGGTCTTATTACCAACAACGAGAGGTATAACCAAATTATTGACATTTGGACATCAACCAACTCTAAGCTTACAAATATTGTTGAGAAGAGGATAGCAACAGACAGAGATGGTTTCAATCCTGTTTACATGATGCTTCACTCTGGTGCAAGGGGTTCAAAGGAACAGATTCGTCAGCTCTCAGGAATGAGGGGTCTGATGGCTAAACCTCAGAAATCAGGAGCCAGCTCAGCAGAGATTATCGAGAACCCGATTCTTTCAAACTTTAAAGAGGGTCTATCAGTTCTTGAGTACTTTATCTCTACACACGGTGCCAGAAAGGGTCTTGCCGATACCGCTCTTAAAACAGCAGATGCCGGTTACCTTACAAGAAGGCTTGTGGATGTGTCGCATGACGTTATCATAAACGAAGACGATTGCGGAACATTAAGAGGTCTTGTTGCGACAGCAATCAAGAATAAAGACGAGATAGTTGAATCACTTTACGACAGAATTCTTGGTAGAACCACTGTTCATGATATTTACAATCCACTTACAGGAGAGAAAATAATTGATACAGGTGAGGAGATTACCGAGGAGATTGCTGCTCTGATTGAATCATTGCCAATTGAGCACGTTGAGATTCGTTCGGTACTAACCTGTGAATCCAAGAAGGGTGTCTGCAGCAAATGCTACGGAAGAAACCTTGCGAATGGCAGAATGGTTGAAATTGGAGAGGTTGTGGGTGTAATTGCTGCTCAGTCAATTGGTGAGCCTGGTACTCAGCTTACTCTGCGTACTTTCCACGTCGGAGGTACTGCATCAAATATTGCTTCTGAAAATGAAATCGTCGCAAGATATGATGGTAAGATAGAGTTTGAAGAGCTCAGAACGCTCCTAAAAGAGTTTGAGAATGGAGAGAAATCAGAAATTGTAATTGGCCGTACAGCTGAGATGAAAATAGTAGATATCAATACTGGTATTGTACTTTCAACTCACAATGTTCCTTATGGTGCAACTCTTTATTTCAAGAATAACGATACTGTTAAAAAAGGTGACAAGATTTGCGAATGGGATGCTTACAACGCTATCACAATTGCGGAAACCGGTGGTAAGATTGTATTTGACAATCTAATCGAAGGTGTTACATTCCGCGAAGAGGCAGCCGATGAGTATTCACTTCACAAAGAGAAGGTTGTTATTGAATCACGTGATAAATCAAAGAACCCTACAATCCGTATTCTTGATGAAAACAAGCTAGAACTAAGGCAATACAACTTGCCTGTTGGAGCCCACATCATGGTTGAAAACGGTAAAAAGGTTAAATCGGGTGATATCCTGGTGAAAATCCCAAGAGCAATCGGAAAATCCGGTGACATCACAGGAGGTCTGCCAAGGGTAACCGAACTCTTCGAAGCGAGAAATCCTTCAAACCCTGCTGTTGTTTCCGAAATTAACGGTGAGGTTTTAATGGGTAAAATCAAAAGGGGAAATCGCGAGATTATCATCAAATCTAAGACCGGAGAAGAGAAACGCTACCTTGTTCCACTCTCTAAGCAGATCCTTGTTCAGGAGAATGACTACATAAGAGCAGGTATGGCGCTGTCGGAGGGAGCTATTTCACCTACAGACATACTCGCTATTCAAGGTCCTACAAAGGTTCAGGAGTACATCGTAAACGAGGTTCAGGAGGTTTACAGAATGCAGGGTGTGAAGATCAATGATAAACACTTTGAGATTATTGTAAGACAGATGATGCGTAAGCTTGAGATCGTAGATCCGGGCGACACAAGATTCCTTCCGGAACAACTTGTTGACAGATGGGAGTTCATGCTTGAGAATGACAACATTTATGATAAAAAGGTTATTCTTGATGCAGGTGATTCGCAAGAACTTAAGGCTGGTATGATAATTACGGTAAGAAGACTGCGCGAAGAGAACTCTACTCTTAAGAGAAGAGACCTTAAGACAGTTGAGGCACGAGATGCCGTTCCTGCCACTTCAAACCAGATACTTCAGGGTATAACCAGGGCAGCATTGCGCACCAACAGCTTTATGTCGGCCGCATCGTTCCAGGAGACAACCAAGGTACTTAGCGAAGCAGCTACATTCGGCAAAACTGACACTCTCGAGGGTCTGAAAGAGAATGTAATTTGCGGACACCTTATCCCTGCCGGAACCGGAACAAGAGAGTTCGAAAAGATAATTGTAACATCAAAAGATGATTATCAAAGAGCTTTCAAGAGCAAAAAAGAGGAGTAATCTCAATTAGGTTTTGTTAACCTTGATATAATTTTTAAAAAAAGCCTGCTTCTAGAAGCAGGCTTTTTTTAAAAACAACTAAGAAAGTGCCCAACAGAAACCTTTTTCTCCGCGCCACTTTGTGGTATATATTTAATAATCATGCGTTTGAAAATGAGCCAACTTTCTGCACGAAAATTGGCTCATTTTTATTATGCTAATAATGTGATGTTTACCACAAACTGGCGCGGAGAATTACTTCACGTACACCGGTGGTGCCAATGGTACAAAGGTTAATGGGTTGAAACTCTTGGTTTGAAGTGCTGCAGCCTGTGACGGCTCTTTAATAGCATCTTTGGCCAGAAAACCATCAAGTGAATATGGCTCACCCGCCTTGGCCAGTACTCTTTTCACAATTGCCTCTCTTGAAGCTGCATTATAGTATGCAATGTTGTTAATCATACAACTTGTCAACTCAGGCCTCCATACTCCATATGTATAGTAATATGCACCCTCATAAACTCCTACCCTGTCATATCCTGCTCTTCTGAGAAAATGCTTCCATCTGATTAGAGTGGTATCTGAGGTAAGGTCAACGTTTCCTGCATGGTTTTTGGCAAAACGTGATTTAAGGCTTTGTGTATCTTCTGCTGTTATTGTCTTGCCTGCATTAGCAGAACTTACATATTCATCGGCCAATCGCCCGAATCCGTGCCCACCGGCTTCGTGCAGCAACACCCCTTTGTAGTGGTAACTTGGATTAGAATTTCTGCTTACAGGAGTTATGGCTATGGTCTTTCCGTCTGACCATGTCCAGCAAGTACCTGCATATCTGTTTTCATTAACAATTAGAATAACGAGTAACTCTCGTAATTTAATATCATCAACTCCGGGGATCAGCTTTGCACTTGCAAAAACGGCATCGCTGTTGGAGTTCATTGATGACCCACCCCCAAACGTTACACCGAATTTTGTATTTTTGGTAATGTTTTTATCTGTCTGTGTGACACCCTGGTCTCTTGAATAACCGGCTTGTTTATAGACCTTAAAATATTGCTTATAAGACTTATATGGCTCTGTATTAAACAGGTAAACAATACCCTCTTCAACCTCCTGATCAAACTTTCCTCCCTCTACATAATCTTCGGCAGTATAACCGTCTCCAATAAAAAGAATTTCTGAAGGCAAAGCTCCTGCGGTATTATTAAGTGCAACCTTATATTCACCATCAAAATAACTGATCTTATTTCCTGTATTAAATGTAGATGTTTGCGAATAGGTGAATTCACCCATGCTGTCTGTTGCCTTTACTCTCCAGTTATATGCACTATTTGCATCAAGATACGCAGAGAGGTACTGCAGAGTATCCTGTGAAGGTGAGAGCGTTGTCCAATTACCACTGCCTTTTGAAATTTCGAAAGTATAAGTAACAACATCACCATCTGCATCCTTTGATGTTGACCATCTGAATGCCGGCAATCTTGTAAGATCCTGAGTATTGTTTACCGGAGATTTCAGCTTTGGTGCTTCCGGTGCATTATTTATGCCTCTTTGCTGGCTTATTGATACATTTTTCTCTGTCTCTCCGTATTTAATGGCTATATCCACACCTCTGAGTGCTCCGGTATTTGCATTAACCGATATATTAACCTCCATATTCTGGGAACCGGTTAACGGGCTAACTGTAATCCAGTCAGTGCCCTGTGGAACAACTATCTGCCAACTTGTGTTTGAAACAATATTTAATTTAAGAGAAGAGCTCTCTTTTGGAAAAGAGAGTGTTGATTTATCTGTGTCAAGTAGGGTTCGGCTTTGAGTAATTTTTAGGGTTTTAGTTAGTATGCCCGATGTTAAAATTATATTACCACTCCTTTCACTTGATGATATATTCCCTGAAAAATTTAATGTTAACTCTCCGTTTCCGGTTCCAAAAGATGGAGCTACAGTGAGCCATGTTTCGGAAGAGACTGCTGTCCATTTACCATTGCATGTAAAAGAGACATTGTTACTTCCTGCAGTATTCAGAACTGCTAAATTTGATTGTGAAAGAGTTAATTCAGGCTCCGGTTCCTTCTTACATCCAAAAGTTATTAAAATTGAAATTATTAAAAATATTTTATAAAAATAGTTTTTATTGAAAAGTATTGATTTTAACATAAATGGTTAGTTTTAAGCATATCAAAGATACGTTTTTTTATGCTCACTTCATCATTACCGGTGGTGCAAGAGGTACAAATGTAAGTGGGTTAAAGCTTTTCTGCATAATCACAGCACCAAACGGAGGCTCTCTCACTTTATCTTGATCAACAAACTTCTCCAGAGTATATTCTTCCCCAGCCTTTGCCATAATTCTCCTGAAAATTGCCTCTCTCGAAGGTGCATTAAAATATAAAATATTAGATATCATACAACTAGTAATTTCAGACCTCCAAACTCCATATGAAAAGTAATATGCACCTTCATACGTTTTAACTCTGCTGTAATCACTCCGAAGAATAAATTTGCTCCATTTTACCATAGTTGGATCACCTGTTAAATCGACATTGGCAGAATAGTTTCTTGCAAAGGATTCCTGAAGTTGCTTAAGACGTTCAGAGGAGATAGCGTGTCCTACATTGGATGCACTCACATATTCGTCAGCAAGCCTTCCAAAACCATGACCTCCTGCTTCATGAACTAAAATAGCTCCATAGGTGCTACTAGTGTTTGAATGTCTGCTAACCGGTACTATAGCAATTGATTTTCCATCTGTCCATGTCCAACAAGTTCCTGCATACCTGTTTTCATTAACAACTATGACAATAAGAAGATCTTGTAATTTCACATTATCAACTCCGGGAATAAGCTTTGCATGGTTAAATACTGTATTATAATCTGAACTCATTGAAGTACCTCCTTGAAAAGCAACTCCAAATTTGGTGTTCTTAATAATATTTTTATCTGTTTGTGTAGCTCCCTGTTCTCTTGAATATCCTGCCTGTTTATAAATTTTAAAATAATTTCGGCACGTTTTATAAGGCTCTACACCAAAAAAAGCTTCTATCCCCTCATTAACATCCATATCAAACTTACCTCCTTCATCATAGTCCTCAGGAATATAGCCATCTCCAATAAATAGAATTTCTGATGGGTAATACCCTTCAGAATTGGTCTGGGCTACTCTGTACTCTCCATCAAAATATCTCTTTTTGGTCCCTGTTGAAAAATAATATGTCTCCGAATAGCTCCAGTTTCCTGTGTTGTCTGTTGCTTTTACTCTCCACCTATAACTTGTATTTTGATCTAAATAAGACGATAGCAGGTACAAAGTATCTTGTATTGTCTCAGAAGAAATCCAATCTCCGTTAATCGAGGAATATTCTAAATTGTATGTTACTTCATCATTATCGTAATCAATCGCCTCAGACCAACGAAAAACCGGTAATCTGTTTTCGTCACTTGAATTGTTGGTAGGGCTCTTTAAAACTGTTTGTTCCGGAGGGCCATTTATCCCTCTTTGTTGAATGATTTTAAGTTTTTTCTCAATTTGAGCATATTTGACAACGATATCTGCTTCCCTTAAAAATCCGGGGTTTGGGTCAACAGTAACATCAATATGCATGTTTAGATTTCCGCTTGCAGGAGATACCGAAATCCAGTTTATCTCAGGTGGGACAGTAACCTGCCAGGTAGTATTTGATAAAATATAAAACCTTAATGTTGAGCTATCCCTGGGAAACGAAAGTGAATATTTGTCAAAGTCCAGACTTGATTTACTTTGTATTATTGTAACGGTTTTACTTAAAGCACCACTTGAAAGAATTATCTCCCCCGATCTCTCTTCTACCAAACTGTTATCATCGTATTTAATAACTATTTCACCATCTCCTTTACCAAACGAAGGTTCTATTGTAAGCCACGCTTTAGTTGCTGTAACTGTCCATTTACCATTGCATGTAAAAGAGATCCTGTCACTACCGCTAGTGTTGGGAATTACAATATTTGAAGAGGATAAGTTAATCTCAGCTGCTGGCTCTATCTTACAACCGGAAGTACTTAGTACAACAAGGCCACAGATCAGACCAAGTATTATTGTGTTAATCTTAAAGAATCTTGAAATTACCTTTTTGAGCCGTCTTGTTATAGTAATATAATCCCCCATGACATCTAACGTATTGTTAATAAGTATATCAAAGATACGTTTTTTTATGCTCACTTCATCATTACCGGTGGTGCAAGAGGTACAAATGTTAGTGGGTTTATGCTCTTGGTTTGCAAGATTGCAGATTGAGATGGAGCTTTCTGGATATCTTTCTGCATAAATATCTCCAGCGTATAAGGCTCCTGTGCTATTGAGAGTATTCGTTGAACCATTTTCTCTCGTGAAGGTGCGTTGTAGTATGGTTCATTATACATCATACAGCTCGATTGCTCCGGCCTCCAAACTCCAAGCGGGAAGTAAAATCCCCCTTCAACAGTACCCACTCTGGTATATCCCGGTGCATTAATAAAGTGTTTCCATTTTACGGCTGCTACATCACCTGTCAAATCAACATTCGGATAAAAGCCGGCGTTCTTAAATGTATTGTACTTAGACTTATATTCGTCATTTATGGTTTTTCCTGCATTTGCAGCAGTCGTATACTCGTCGGCCAATCTTCCGTATCCATGTCCTCCGGCTTCATGATATATAAGGTTTCTGAAATGTTGTCCGGCTGATGTTGATGTACTTACAGGGCAAATTGCTATAGCCTTACCATCGCTCCAAATCCAGCAAGTTCCAGCGTATCTGTCCTGGTTTACAACAAGAATAATAAGCATGTCTCTAAGCTTAACATCATCAACTCCTGGTATCATTTTAGCGTATTTAAATACCTCATCGGTATCTGCAGATAGTGAAGAACCACCTAAAAAATCAACATTAAATTTAGTATACTTCAGTATGTTTTTATCTGTCTGTTTTACACCTCTGTCTCTCGAGTATCCTGCCTGTTTGTAAATAGTAAAATATTCTCTGTAACTTTTATATGGTTCTATTTCAAAGAAATATTCTATCCCATTATTCATATCTCTGTCAAAGATTCCCCCCTCTTCGTAATCCTCAGAGATATATCCGTCACCAATAAATAAGATCTCTGATGGTCTTGATCCCTTGCTGTAATTTTGAGCAATTTTATATTGTCCGTCAAAATAACTGGTTTTGGTGCCGGTTGTAAATGTATAGACCTGTGATACACCTACACCACCATAAGCATCTACTGCTGAAATTCTCCAATAATAGGTTTGATTGGCATCAAGGTAATATGATAGATTATACACACTATCTGCTAGTGTAACGGTGTTATTCCAGTTGGATTGATTGGTAGTGTATTCGAGTTTATATGTTACTAAATCTCCTTCGGGATCTTTAGATGTGCCCCATCTGAATGTGGGCAGTCTGTTTGCATCTGATAGGTTGTTTACCGGAGATTTGAGCAGAGGAGCAGCCGGGTCCAGGTTTACACTACGCTCCTGATTAATTTTGAGAGTCTTTTGTTCTTCTCCGTATTTAAATAAAATATCGGCACTTCGCATAACTCCAACATTTTGAGCCAGAGTAATAGTCACATTACCGCTGGTAGTACCGCTCATGGGCGAAACCGTTATCCAGTTTATTGACGGAGGAATCTCGACTGTCCAACTTGTGTTGGCATCAACAAATACTGTTTTTGAACCCTGATCCTTTGGAAATAGCAACTCAATTGCTGAGACATCAAGTCTGGAATATGATTGGTTTATCCTAACAGATTTTTTAAGTTCTCTGGATGTAACAACCATATTTACAATCCTGTCGGAACTTGTAAAATTATTTACCGCTGTTATTGTTATCTCTCCGTTACCATCGCCACTGGATGGAGTTATAGTACACCATGTAGATGCAATGCTTGCTGTCCATTTACCATTAGCAGTTACCTGAATTGTTGAGCTCCCGTCAATATTTGCTATCTCAACTGCATCCAAAGAGAGTTCAAGAATAGTAGGCGGATCTTTTTTACAGGATATTGTAACTAATACTGCTATAACTAGTATGAATATGTGGGTATAAATTCTTTTCATAATGTACAAAAATGCGAAAATGCGAAATACAATAAAATTGTTGAAAATTGCAAAATTGGCATTTCAACAACTTCCAAATTTAGTAAAAAAAGAGCAAAATTCCTGATTACTTATCTTTGACAAACAATTTTAAATCGTCAGTAGTTAAATTGTCCAAAATTATAACATTTTGTCTGTCAATCAAAAAAGCTCTAGGAATAAGGGTTACGTTATAAAGAGAAGCAACCGAACTCTCCCTTACATCATTCAGATTTAAAAAGGTTAGCCCCTCATTCCTGATCGTCTCCTCTCTCTTTCTTTTCATGCTTTCGTTTTGCTCTGCTCCTGAAAGTATAACACCTGTAATTTTTATTTGTTTACTTTTTGCCAAATCTGCAATCTCTTTAATCTCTTTTGCGAAATTTATGCTCTCAACACTCCATTCGGTCCAGAAGATAAGAATTGTGAAATCTGATGCAGAGGTTACATCATAAAATGAGACATGAGTGCCGCTCATATCTTTTAGATTAAAATTATTTGCAATATTTCCCGGCTGAAGTGCCTTCCGTTTGTTCAGCACCTCTTCAATCTCTTTAAGGTGTTTGCTGTTAGTAAATTTTTTATTTGAATTAAGGTGGTCATACCTTTTTTGAAGAGTATCAAGGTTCTCTCCCTGAGCAGATAATTTTGTGAAATGGAGGTAGAACCAGGTGTTGGGATTCTCTCTGATTATTGAGTCATAGTAGCCCTTCATTGTAGCATTTGCGTGATTAAATATTGCCAGAATACTATCTTTTACACTTTTTGGTGTCTGAGGGTTTGAGAAATCTGCCATAATTGAGTTCAGATTCAACTTTTCAATCACCTCCTTGCTCTTTTTTTCTGTAAGGCTTATCAATTTCTGAGATTCACCACCATCAATAACTGCATCATTAAGGTTATACGAGGGTGCTGTGATTTTATATCTGGCATTTTCAATAAAGATTGCTATTCTATTAGGTAGATTTGGATTGTAGATAATGTATTGGTCAGGGTCTTCTAATCTACCTTTAAATGTGAACTTCCCATTTACCAGCAACGCCGAGTCAATAGGTACTCCTCCAAACTCTTGCTGCCTTAGATACATCATGCCGGATAAATCCTCTGCACCGGTTATGATTCCATTTATAACATAACCTTTTTCATTTAGAGAACAACTATTAAGTAGAAGGCTGGTTGTTATAAAAAACAAAGCTATTGGTAAGTATAACCTGATTATTGATAATCCATTTTTTTCTTTATTCCCGCTCATAATGTAATGTAGATTATTTAATTATCAAAATTACAAATTTTTATTGATGGTCTCTCTAAAAAAAGAGTGCACCCGATAAATCGAGTGCACTCAAAGATTATTTTATGCTCAAATTACGGCATTATGAAGGTTTCGTCATAAGTACCGCCAAATGCTAAACCTGCTGTTGGTAGTACAAAACGGCTATTCCACGTATGTCTCTTGCCACTTATAGTGTTAGTTTGAGGACTAACGTGAACATAACCATATGCAGCACTGTAGAGCCATCCAATATTTTGCTGATCTACAAGTAGAACTCCGTTATTAACTCTGAAAACAATGTCATATCCTGCATAGTAGCAACCTGGAAGTTTATAGAAGTCAAGAGTTGTTGAAACGTTGGCCTTTTGTACAGGCTGGCTCCATGATTCTTCGTAGAACTCTGACTCATATGTACCTGTTCCAAAACTTGCATAATTCAATGGCAGTTGTGCCTCTACCCTTACAGCAGAAACTTTTGATTTTGATACCATTGTAGCATCACTGATTGTAAGAGTAACAATGTATTTGGTTGCAGGAGGTATAGCTGCAAAGTTGTAGTTCAATGTAATATAGGCTTTTCCTTCACCATCATTAAAAGTTACAGTATTGCTGGCAAGGGTTAGTTGAGTGGTACCTGTTCCTGAGATTGCAATTGGAACAGTAGCTGCACCTTTAGTATTGCCTCTGTAGATAAGTACCTGGATCTTGCCGTTGTCAGCCTGTTTCAAGTCATAAATTGCAACGGTTGAAGAGAAAGCGGCATCAACAGGGCCGATATCGCTTTTGTCGATGTAAGGCATTATAGCGTCCTGGTTACAAGCAAACAAACCGAACAATAACACCAATGATATTATATATTTTAAATTTTTCATAGACCTAATTTATTAATTAATCATTATAGAGGATTCTGATCGGTTTCGATATCCATGTTTTCATTACCGTCAAACTCTTGCTGAGGTATAGGTAGTACAAACTCTTTTGACTTAGGAGCTGTAGAGATTGTTTTAAGTAGCTGAGAGTGGTTTGTTCCGGCAAAATCTCTGTCAAATCCAAGACCAAGTCTCTTAATATCAAACAGACGACCTGCTTCACCCCAAAGCTCTATACGACGCTGGAAAAGAACCTCATCCATAAGTGTAGTAAGTGCACCGGTTGTATTGGTGTTGTAAACAGCTGAATTGGTTCTGCCATCAAGCCTTGCAGCCATCTGAGGGTCACGAACTGCTCCCAGCTCAAGAAGAAGAGTTCTTGCAGCATCGTACTGAGTAAGTCTTACTCTTGCTTCAGCTTCGATAAGAAGCATCTCTTCTGCTCTTAAGAATATATAGTCACCTGTATAATCACTGATGTTCTTGTATTTGTACTTAAACTGAGCATAGTTCTTATTTGGTCCCGAGCTTGCCTGTACAGGAACAACTCCGTTCCACCAAGGTCTTCTCAGGTCAGTAGTAGGAATCTGGTTATACAACCATGAGCTTATACATTTTCTTGAAGTTACCCCGTAACCGTTAGCTGTTATAACTGCAGGTGTGCTACCCGGATCCATATGGCAGAAGAATGTACCCCAACCACCTGAAACTGCTTCAGTAGCGATAACCTGACCTCCCCACATTACTGAAGAGAGAACAACATCATTAAATCCAGTATATAGAGAGTTGCCTGAAAGAAGGGTATAACCTGTTCTGGCCTCTTTCGCTGCGTCAGCTGCTCCGGTCCAGTTTTCCATTGTGAGGAATACCTTTGCCTGAATAGCTTTTGCTACGTTGTAGTCAATATGGGATTTGTGTGTCCTGGTAATACCTGCATCTTTAGCGGCTTTCAACAATGTTGTTGCCTCAACAAGGTCGGCAGTAATAAGATCGTACACATCTTTTAGAGTACCTCTAGGAGCACCAACAAGTGTTGGTTCAGTATAAAGAGGAACACCAGGAGTGCTTTCATTACCTTTATAGGTGTGCTGGAAGAATAGAGTCAGATAGTAGTAAGAGTATGCACGAAGTGCAAGAGCCTGTCCAACTATACTCTTAACTTTATTAGGGTCACCCTGAATCAAATCTTTAGATGCAATAACATAGTTTGCATTTGTAATAACCTTATAATAGAAGTTCCACAAACCATAGCACCTCCAGGATGCACTGGCGTATCTTGACCTTACATCATATCTGTAGTCAAAATAGAACCATCCGTTACCTTGTTCCGCCTGTACAAAATCCTCACCCATAAGGTCAGCGACCATGTTGTGCGAAACAATACCAAAATTCTGCTGTACGTTACCTGTAGTTCCAAACCAGGTACTGTTCGGCAAATAAAGAGCTCTGTAAATACCGTTCATTGCAACCATCGCGCTTTCGGTATTACTGAAAATCAATTGCCCGGAAACTGAGTCAGTAGGGGTCGTATCAAGATACTCCTTTTCACAAGAGCTCAATACGAGAAGTGCTACTGCAAATAGTGTAAATATTTTTTTCATATTAAGTATATTCTTATTATTTAATTAAAAAGTTATATCCAAACCTAGTGATATAGAGCGGGTAGGTGTGTAAACATAGTCAGTACCTCCTGAGAAGTTAAACTGTGGATTCATACCCTTCAGGTGTGTGAACATTGCAATATTGTCTGCAATTGCAGAAATTCTTACATTTTCAATACCGAGTTTCTTCATCCAGGTTTTTGGTAAAGAATAACCTAATGTTACATTCTTAATAGTAAAGTATGAAGCATTAATAAGGTTACGGGTAGAAGTTGTTGTGTTTGCACCAAGCTGAGCAATAGGGGTATCTGTGATGTCACCCGGCTTACTCCATGCTCTTGATAAGTGTGCAGACAGTGAGTTACCCTGATATAGTGGATCAAGGAGATTAGCATATAGACCATCAAGAATCTTACCTCCGATAGAGTATGTGGTAAGAATGCTAAAATCTATGCTCTGAAACAGTTTGAAATCGTTACTGATTGATCCGAACAGGTCCGGCATACGGTTACCTGCGATAACTCTAGAAGCAGCGGCTTTTGATCTGTCAGCAGTAATATACTCTTCGCTGCGTGTACCGTCTGAAGCTGTATCCCATACCCAGTAAAGCTGGTATCCTGTTGCAGGATCAACACCTGCAGATCTTGGTAGATAGAATGAGTTAAGAACCTCACCCTCTTTTGTAATATAGTTACCTGCAGTAATTTCAGGTTTGTCAGCCAGGTTAAGAATCTTATTCTGTACGGTAGAGCCCATTAGAGTAAGTGACCACCTGAGATCTTTACTCGTAACCATATCAACAGCTACAGTAACCTCAACACCTGTATTTTGCATACTTCCGATATTCTTTTGATAAGATAAGAAACCGGTTGACATTGCAAGAGGATAGGCCATAAGCATATCTTTTGTTACTCGCTTGTACCACTCTGCTGAGATTGAAACCCTGTCGAATAGTCTTGCGTCAAAACCAATGTTAAGGTTTTCATTTTTTTCCCATTTAAGGTCGTTGTTTGCAATTGATGCAACAACTGCACCATTCATACCTGCATTAGGATATCCGAGGTCATAAAGTGCCTGGTAAGGATAGTATCCTCCAACAGCATCATTACCCTGTACACCAAAGCTGGCTTTGATATTCATGTTTCTTATCCATGAAAGACTCTGCATGAATGACTCCTGGCTAATTCTCCAGTTACCACCTATAGACCAGAAATCACCCCAACGGTTCTCATTATAGAAACGAGAAGATCCGTCACGACGATATGACCCTGAAACATAGTACTTATCATCAAAGTTATAATTCAACCTTGAAAGGAATGACTCAATCGTATAATTATCCTCATACGAACCTGCAGTGATTACTGTTGCTGCAGCATCCAGTTCATATAAACCGCCAAACGGGAAGCCTGATTTTGCACCCATCAGGTAGTTGTACTTGTACTGATAGTTTTCGTGACCAACCAGAAAATCAAGATTATGCTTGTCAGCAATTGTTCTCTTATAGGTTAAGAGTTGGTTGAAAGTTGAAGACAAGGTGTTGCGGCTGTATTTATAGGCACGACCCTGTGAACCCGCAGCGTTTCCGAAATATGGATTCTCATAATTGTGCTGCTCCTGGTTGATAAAGTCAAAACCAAGGTTTGCCGACAACTTAAGACCTGCGATAGGACCTGTTTTAAAGTCAAGCAGCTCAATAAATGTTCTTCCGCTTACACTTGAGTTAACAGCTTTAAATTTATCGTCATAAAGTGTTGCAATACTGTTATAGTTTTGCTGAGCACCTGAAGCACGATTCTGGCCGTAGTCAAATTTCTTCTTGCCATCGGCATCAAGAACGGGTTGGTTATTTGCATCCAGCTCATAAATAGGATAGATAGGAGCCATCAGCATACAAGAGTACCACACGTTTGATGTTGCAGAACCTGTAGCATTCAGAAAATTGCTGGTTGTCTGTGCAAAGTTTGTACCCAGACCGAATTTAAGCCACTCAATTGGTTTAGCCTCTACGTTTGCTCTTCCGGAATAACGTTTGAAGCCTGTTGTCATCAGAATACCTTTTTCATCGAGGAAACCGACTGAGCCCATGTACTTGGCTTTATCAGTACCTCCGGTAACTGTAAGAACGTGGTCTTGTCTTATCGGATTGCTGGCAGTAACCTCTTTCATCCAGTTGTCATCATAGCGAAGAGTAGCATCGCTTCTGATTTTTCCTGTCTGAGTATCGATAAGGTCAGCAAGAGGATAGTTGTAAGGATTGTACTGTTGGTTATTACCAAACACCTTACTTGGACCTGTGAGCATCATTTGAATAGCTGTTTGACCTGCAACGGCAGGATTTACACCTTTTATTATGATCTCTTCATTTTTAAATGCCTGATACTGGTATTCAATCCAGCCTTTTGCATCAAGAAGGTCATAAGAAGGTATAGCCTGTCCTGAAACACCCCAAACGCTCCTGAAGTTAACTTTTACCCTTTCGCCTTCCTTAGCACCTCTTTTGGTAGTAATCATGATTACACCATTTGCACCACGGGCACCATAAAGAGCTCCTGCTGATGCATCCTTAAGGATGGTCATAGATTCGATATCTGCTGGATTTATTGATGCAATACTACCATCATAAGGGATACCGTCGACAACATATAGAGGGTTGTTTGATGCATTGATCGAACCATAACCCCTGATAATAATGTTAGAACCAGCACCCGGCTGACCTGTTCCTGATGTAACAAGCACGCCTGTTGCCAAGCCTTCAATAGCTTTGGTTACATTGGAAACAGTTCTCTTCTCGATTTTCTCACCCTTGAGAACCTCGGCAGAACCTGTGAATGATTCTTTTCTTGTTGTACCGTAGGCAACTACGAGCACATCCTCCAGATAAACGGCATCCGGCTTCATAGTTACATTAACTGTTGTGCGTCCGTTTACAGGCACCTCTACAGTTGTGTAGCCAATAAAACTGAAAACAAGGATTCCGTTTGCCGGAGCACTTATGGTGTATTTTCCACCCTCATCTGTTGCTGCCCCTACAACTGTACCTTTCAGCATAACTGATGCAAACATAACAGGCTCCCCTGTGTTGGCATCAGTAACAGTTCCCGTTACCTGAATATTTTGAGCGCTGGAAATACCAACAGCCAAAACAAGCAACAGACCTGTTAAGATTAGTTTAAATTTTTTCATGTAAAAAAGTTTTGGTTAGTAATTAAGTTAGTTAGTTTTTTAAGTATTTTGGTTTATTCTCATAAGCATTTTATTGGCCTTAAATATTTAGTCTAAAAACATAGACCTAACAAATTTAACAAAAAATTAATTCAAAATAAATATTTTATTCATCAAATTATAAATATTTTACTTCGAGGGGAGAAATATTTATTATAAATCATAATCAATAATAGTGTAATTATATGAAAATATAAGAGAATTCAATTTTGCAATAAAAAAAAGTAGCCACATTAACAAATGTGGCTACCTGAATAAGTTTTAGAATATTTTAGAAAACTTATTTCCTTATCAGAATTAAGTTAAAAAACTAGCAAAGTCCCTGCTCAAGTGTTGCTCTTGCAACCTTCATAAATCCGGCAATATTTGCACCGTTTACATAGTTGATAAAGCCATCTTTTTGAGTTCCGTATTTAACACACTGCTGATGGATGTTCTCCATAATCTGCTTAAGTTTGTTATCAACCTCTTCTGCTGTCCAGCTTATATGCATCGCATTCTGTGTCATCTCAAGACCGGAAACTGCTACACCGCCTGCATTGGCAGCTTTACCGGGAGCATACAGAACTTTAGCTTTCTGAAGTTCGGCAATAGCCTCAGGAGTACATCCCATATTTGAAAGTTCACCAACGCAAATAACTCCGTTTTTGATAAGCTCTCTTGCATCATCACCGTTAAGTTCATTCTGGAAAGCGCAAGGAAGTGCTATATCAACCTTAACAGCCCATGCCTTTTTGCCGGGATAGAATTTAGATCCGGGGAATTTGTCAGCATAAGGTGCAACAACGTCATTATTTGAAGCGCGAAGCTCAAGCATGTATGCAATTTTTTCTTCTGTCATACCGGCTTCGTCATGTATCATTCCGTCAGGACCTGAAAGTGCAATAACCTTTGCTCCCAGTTCAGTGGCTTTATGAGCAGCACCCCAGGCAACGTTACCGAAACCTGAAACTGAAACTGTTTTGCCCTTAATGTCCATTCCTTTAGTTGCAAGCATGTGCGTAACAAAGTAAACTCCACCGTAACCGGTAGCCTCAGGACGAATGAGTGAACCTCCCCAGGTTGAGCCTTTGCCTGTAAGAACGCCGGTGTTTTCGCGGGCTAGTTTTTTGTACCAACCGTACATAAACCCAATTTCACGTGCACCAACTCCAATGTCGCCGGCAGGAACGTCTGTGTCAGGGCCGAGATGACGCCAAAGTTCTGTTATGAATGATTGGCAGAAACGCATGATTTCGGCATCTGATTTACCTTTTGGATCAAAGTCAGAGCCTCCCTTGCCACCACCCATAGGCAAAGTGGTTAGAGCATTTTTGAACATTTGCTCAAAGCCGAGGAATTTTAAGATCGATAGGTTTACCGAAGGATGGAAACGGAATCCACCTTTGTAAGGGCCAATTGCGTTACTGAACTGAACTCTGTAGCCAAGGTTTGAGTGAACCTCTCCCTTGTCATCCTGCCATGTAACCCTGAATGTAAAAATACGGTCCGGCTCGATAAGCCTTTCGATAATTTTAGCTTTTTGAAATTCAGGATGCTGGTTGTAAATCTCTTCAATTGACTCCAACACTTCATGAACTGCTTGTAAAAACTCTTTTTCGTTACCATGCTTCTTCTCGAGAGAAGCCATAATGTCTGCAACTTTCATTATTTCTTTGTTTTAATGTTTGGTATGTTAGTTCTTTATTTAACCTCCCAGATTGCACCGCTGTGCAGAAGTTCATCCATGTTGTGAATCTGCGCATGCTCCCTTGCATCAATAACCTGATCACGAACATTGTCGTCATAGGTTTTATCTTTAACTGCGCGGATAACTCCAAGAGCGACAGGTAATTCAGGATACATCATATCAATGAGCATTGAGTGTATTCCCGGATTTTCCTCTTCGGCGTCGTGTACAAGCAGGTCTTTTTCAGTTATTCCGTTTTCCCCTATAACAACTGATTTGATCTTGTTTCCGTCAAGGATAAGACCTTTGTCTTTGTCCTTGCCGTAAATCATAGGCTCACCATGCTTAAGAATAATTGTTCTCTCTGCACGGAATTCCTTATCAGAAACCTGAGCATGAGTTTTGTCATTAAAAATAACACAGTTTACAAGAATTTCGGAAACAGCGGTTCCGTCGTGCTTGGCACTCTGAACCATTATGTCTTGTGTAAGTTTAAGCTCAACATCAATACTTCTTGCAAAGAATGTTCCTCTTGAACCAAGAACAAGTGCTCCAGGATTAAAAGGGTGCTCTACAGTCCCGTACGGAGAGGTTTTGGTAATCATTCCCAGTTTTGAAGTAGGAGAATACTGACCCTTTGTAAGACCATAAATCTGATTATTGAAAAGAAGTATGTTAATATCTATGTTTCTTCTGATGGCGTGGATGAAGTGGTTCCCTCCGATAGCAAGAGCATCACCGTCTCCGGTTACCTGCCATACTGTTAATGTAGGGTTAGCTACCTTTACTCCTGTTGCTATGGCAGATGCGCGACCGTGAATACCATGGAATCCGTAAGTATCCATGTAGTAAGGAAAACGCGATGAACAACCGATACCTGATACAAACACAAATCTCTCTTTGGTATAGTTTAGAGATTCGCATATCTCAGGCATTGCTCTCTGAACGCTTGCAAGAATTGCGTGGTCTCCGCAGCCGGGGCACCATTTTACCTCTTGATTGCTTTTAAAATCCTGTGGTGTATATTTCATTTCCATAAAATTTCTGATTTGATGTTATAGTATGGCATTAACTGCGTCAACAATCTCTTTTACAATAAACGGCTGCCCCTGTACCTTATTTTTCTGATGGTACTGGAACTGCTGGTGTTGTGTCCTTAAGTAATTAGCGAATTGTCCGCTGTTAAGTTCACAAACAATTATCTTCTTAAATTTTGAGAAGATATCGGCAGTGTTTTTCGGAAGAGGTAAGATGTAGTCAAAGTGGGCAAGACTCACACTCTTTCCTTCATTATGAAGCTCTTTTACAGCTGTATAAAGATGTCCGTATGTTCCGCCCCATCCTACAACCAGAACTTCGCCTGAATCATCTCCAATAACCTCTAAGTCAGGTATGTAGTTTGCAAGTCTCGCAACTTTCTCGGCCCTTTCGCCTACCATTCTTTCGTGAACAAGAGGGTCTGAAGATACAGTTCCGTCATTATTCTTTTCAAGACCTCCTACCCTGTGCTCCAACCCCGGAGTTCCCGGCAAAGCCCATCTTCTTGCCAATTTTTCGCTGTCACGCTTGAATGGCCAGAATGGTGTCTCTTCTGATTCTGTAATTACAGGTGCTTTTATCTCCGGAAAATCTTTCATTGATGGGATCTTCCATGGCTCTGAACCATTTCCTAAGAAGCCCTCTGTGAGAAGCATTACCGGCATCATGTGTTCAAGAGCATATTTTGCCGAATAAAATGCTGCATCAAAGCAATGAGATGGTGAGTGAGCTGCAATTATTGCAATCGGGCACTCACCGTTTCTGCCGTAAAGAGCCTGATTAAGGTCTGTTTGTTCTGTTTTGGTAGGAATACCGGTTGATGGGCCACCCCTTTGAACGTTAACTACAACGATTGGAAGCTCTGTCATAACGGCAAGACCAAGTGCCTCGGACTTTAAAGAGAGACCGGGGCCTGAAGTGGTAGTTACGGCTAGATTCCCTGCATAAGCTGCACCAATTGAGGTACAAATACCGGCAATCTCGTCTTCACACTGAAGAGTTTTTACGTTAAGATCTTTTCTTAAAGCAAGTTCTTCAAGAATACTTGTTGCCGGAGTAATAGGGTATGAACCGCAGAAGAGAGGAATTCCCGACTTTTCTGAAGCTGCCAGAAGGCCCCAGGCTGTTGCCTGATTGCCGTTAATATTTCTGTAAACACCTTTTTCCAGCTTAGCCGGCTGTACTTTGTATGTATTAGGAATTGCATGAACATTTCCCGCATAGTTGAAACCATCTTTAAGTGCCTTTTTATTTGCATCGGCAAGCTCCGGTTTTTTGCGGAATTTTTTATCAAGATACTCCTCAGTTGTACCCATTGGTCTGTTAAACATATAGTAACAGATTCCAAGAGTGAAAATATTCTTACTTCGGATTATTGATTTTGGGTCAAGGCCGCTATCCTTTAAACTCTCTTTTGTTAGTGTAGTAATAGGGGCAAAAATAATGTGTCTGTCTTCCAGTTTAAGTTCGGTGATTGGATCATCCGTTTTAAAGCCTGCTTTTTTGATCCCCTTTTCGTCAAAAGTATCGGAATCGAGAATAATGCTGGCTGTGGGTTTTGCCCATTTGGCATTAGCTTTAAGAGCTGCAGGATTCATTGCTACAAGTACATCGCAGTAATCACCCGGTGTGCGGATCTCTCCGCTTCCGATGTTAACCTGGAAACCTGAAACGCCTGATACGGTACCTTGAGGGGCTCTGATCTCAGCCGGAAAATCCGGGAAGGTTGAGACTTCGTTCCCATAAAGCGCCGAAGCGTCTGCAAAGAGGCTGCCTGTCAACTGCATACCGTCCCCTGAGTCGCCTGTAAATCTGATAACAACTTCTTTGGTATCAATAACTTTGTGTTGCATAAAAATTAGTTTAATTAAGCTGGTGCCTTATTACTGTTTGTTAAAAAATAATACGCAAATGTAATTATTATTCCAATCCAAAAAACCTTTTTGGGCTAAAATTTGAAATTATTATAAAACCATGCAAATAATACGCCATTTGTTAAGCAAACGGGAAAGCTATACTTATAATTTTTGCAATAAAGTGCACTTTTTGCTAAAAATGCATTAATGATTATTCCAATTTTTAGCGATATTGTTGGAAATCGTTAGGATTAAACAAAATGAGATTATATCTGTTTATTATAAGTATTCTATGCAAAATTTTAAAGGGTTTTGCTCTTTAATAATTTATATATTTGCAAGACATTAATAAAAGAGATGGCAATAGTAAGAAAGCTTAACGGGATGGAGCCGAAAATCGGCAAAAATTGTTTTTTGGCAGAAAATGCTGTAATTGTGGGAGATGTAACAATCGGAGATGACTGCAGCATTTGGTATGGGGCCGTTCTCAGAGGAGACGTCAACCCTATTGTAATAGGAGACAGGGTAAACATACAGGACGGAGCAGTGCTTCACACTCTGCATAAAAGGTCTGTTGTAGAGATTGGCGATGATGTATCAGTGGGCCACAATGCAATAATTCATGGTGCAAAGGTAGGGAGTAAAGTGTTGGTAGGAATGGGTGCCATTTTAATGGATAACGCAGAGATAGCAGATAACACCATAATTGCAGCCGGTGCTGTTGTTTTGAGCAATATCAAGCTAGATCCGGGTGTTTATGCAGGTATACCTGCCAAAAAGGTTAAAGAGGGTTCGGATGAGGTTGGAGATTCAGCACTTAAGAATGCAAGAGGCTATATGATGTACAAGGAGTGGTATCTCACTTGTTATGAAGAGGTATCTCTGGAGTCGGATAGAGACGGAGCAGAAAAACTCACAGCCATGCATAAAGACAGAATGTTAAAAAATGTTCATAATAAATAATTTACATCCTAAAAACCAATATTCCAAATGAAAAAATTTCTTTTACCGGCGCTAGTGGCAGTAATTTTTGCCTGTACGCCAAAACATGATGGTTATATAATTACCGGAACCCTTACAGGCGACAATATCGCTGATGGAAAGGCATATCTCACCAATTTTTCAAGAAGTGAGCCGCTAAAAGATACTGCAGAACTAATAGCAGGCAAATTTGAATTTAAAGGCAAAGTTGTTACCCCTGAAGATTACGCAATTACCTTTGACGGGGTTGAAGGACGCGTAAGCTTTTTCCTTGATAACTCTAAGATCAACATTCAGGTTGTAGCCACTGAACCAAACAAAGCTGTAATCACCGGAGGTGTGACTCAAGATCTTATCAAATCTCTGAATGACCAGAAAGAGGAAATTAAAAAGAGGTATAACCTTGATTCATTGCTGGCCGAGTTTTATGTAGAGGGCACAACTCAGGCAAGAAAAGATGAAATAATTGCTGTTTATGAAGAGGCTCAAAAAGAGGAGAAAGTAGTAGAATCTAACTTTTTCGCCAACAATCCTACATCTTATTATACTATAACTCAGTTGCTAAAAAAGATTGAGGAGTATCCTCTGGACGAGATGGATCAGAAAATTGCCGCGTTTAAGGCTCTTCCTGAATTTGAAGCCAATAGATATCTTATTGAGGTTGAAAAGGCTGTAGAGGCTTTGAAGTCAGTGCAGCCGGGTATGACAGCACCTGAATTCACTCTCAACGACCCTAAAGGTAATCCTGTTTCTCTTTCAAGCGTTTATTCTCAGCACAAAATTACAATGATTGATTTCTGGGCAGGATGGTGCGGACCATGCAGAAAGTTTAACCCTACCCTTGTTGAGATTTACAAAAAATACAATAAAGCAGGTTTCGGCATAATCGGTGTATCTCTTGACAGCGACGAAAGTTTGTGGAACAAGGCTATCGAAGAGGATAAACTTACCTGGATTCAGGTTTCTGATCTTCAGTTTTGGAACAGTGCCCCTGCAAAGCAGTATTATGTTAGGTATATTCCTCAGAATATTTTCGTAGATCAGGAGGGCAAAATTATTAAAAGACAGGTTGAAAAAGATGATATCGACCAGTTTATTAAAGAGTTTCTGGGTCTGTAATCTTTCAATAATTTGATATTAAAAAATAAAAAGCTGGTAGTTTTATAAAACTACCAGCTTTTTGTTTGATAAATTTTTGCTCACAAACTGTTACTGTATCAGTAAAGGAAAACTTTGGCTCCCGAAAAGGGAGGGGACCCACCGCAAGTGGGGAGGATTGACTCGTCCTAAAATAGGTTTACAAAAATTTAATTAAAAGTAAACTTAATTCAGGATGATTAGATCACATTTAAGTACTTATACTGATGATGAGAAAATGGAAATACTTGATGAG
>Ga0208373_1000207_pt1 | contig 112994 bp, 117 predicted proteins | sample RifOxyC2_FD_184036 | JGI IMG/M metagenome (GOLD analysis project Ga0208373, IMG submission 184036) | Soil microbial communities from Rifle, Colorado - Rifle Oxygen_injection C2 (SPAdes) | ecosystem: Environmental > Terrestrial > Deep subsurface > Rock core/Sediment | place: Rifle, Colorado... | reverse complement strand
TGTAGATTCTGATGTCTCCTGTGGTGGGGATGTTGTGAGTTCCTACTGTGTAGGGTGGTTGGTATTCGTAAGCTCCGATGTCGGGGGTGCCGTAGATGGGGTTGCCGGAGTGGTCGGTGGACAAAGAAACATCGGTGCCGGAGTCGATGTTTGGAGAAGTAGCTTTGATTACAAAATTACTTAACACATTCAAAAATGGTGAGGTTAGTCTAGAAACAAAATCTCCTACTCCTCCACTGTAACTTCCTGTCGAATTTGTATCTGGATTAGCATCACTAAAAAAATTGTTACTTCCAACAGCCGTTACCCCGTTGGCAATATCCATATCATCACCAGTGTTGCTGTAGGCAATTGAATTTTTTATAGTTGTGTTGGCATCAACATTAAAACCTATTCCACTAAATCCGTGGGCAATGCTGTTGAACCAATTGTTGTTTGTTCCGGTTAGGGTAAAACCATCTAAGCTATAGCTGTTTATATAATCAGCAATGAGATTGAAGCCATTGATATATTGTTTTCCGTTGTCTACAAAACCAGCGGCATTTATGTTTTTGTAGATAATTGGATTTCCACTTGAACCTGAAGTTGGGAGGGTAATTGTTTCGTAGAATTTGTGCCCGTTTCCATTTATAATATCGTTGTCTGTTGGGCCACTATACAGATTACTTTCTGATCTAAATAATTGAGAGAATGTTCCGTATGTTCTGGTTGTGTTTGAATTGGAAGCATCTGTGAAAGTGATTCCATTCTTTCCTCCTTCTGGGTATGAGGTCACTATTACATCGTCTTCGAGGGAAAGTTCCCAACTAAGGCCGGTGGCTCTAATATCAAAATAATTATACCAACCAGAAGCACCATTTTGGAATCTTACAGAACCGCCAGCGTAAGCCACCGTCCTAACTTGATTTGATTCATCGCTATTATGAGTATGCCCAGAAAGACCATATTTTACATCTGTTCCTGCGTTAACAGCTGTTTCAATAATGTCTTGTATCTCAGCGGAATTGGCAGCGTACATTGATCTAAGGCTTGTTTTATAAGAAGACAACATCCAATTGCTAGTAGTGTAAGCGCCCACAATTGGCCAATAATTTTCATCATCTACTCCCAACCATCCCCACACATCAGCTTCGGAATAGCCAGCGGAAATATAGGAATCACTATAAATTGGGATCAGCATTAATGCTGAAGCAGTACTATTTACTTCATCAACACTCGTTATTGTCCCAGACCCCCACCAAGTATGATATCCAGCAATCGGTCCTTGGCGATCCTTTCCATCAATATTAAAAAATATTTGTTCACCCACATTTCCTGAAGCTAATCCACCAGTAAACTTAAAATTTATAGTACCACCTGCAACATTACTTCCAGAAAAAGCGTACAGTTTATCTCCATTATTGGGAAAGGAAGGACTGGGCCACACTCGCCACAAAACTCTTGATGTTCCTGGCCAATCCTCTGCATACATCATATGCGAAGCTAGAATAACTTTTTTATTTTCACTATTAGCATCTGCCAAAGCATTTGTTAACCAAGTCAAAGTTCCCGATGTCGCAATCCATCCCTGTTGTTGATCATATGAATTATTGAAATATATTAATCGCCAGTCTTCCCCAATATTAAGAGTGAAATTCTCTGCCGGTGTTAATGTAGAATTTTTTACAAAAGTATCAACATCAGTATAATCAGAATTTATGTATTCATGGTTCCCTACTCCCAAAATTGTTTCAGCATCCGCCACCTTCCAATGAGGTTCGTACTCAGCAATTCTCGCCTGAGCATAAGCTTCATCATTATTAAATAATTGGTGATAATTATCCCCGGTTGTAAGAATAAGATCAGCTCCCAAATAATCTGCCAATTTAACATATTCGTCAGCATCAGAAGCTCTGTCTGTCGTCCCGTCATTAGAAAGTTCTGAATCTAGCGTGTAATGCAAATCAGTCATCCACAAAATTTTTGGATTGTTTGGGTCAATTGGTTCAATGCCGACCCAATCAGTATCATCAACGGCAAAATTATCGAAAAATACTTGCGAAATAGCTTTATAATTACCAATTTTAGTAAAAGAACCTAGAGTAAAATTCGCTGCATAAATCTCGCTGGTGATAGTCCCAGGAACATATGCGCTCGGGAGATCTGTTCCTTTTGTGTAATTTTGATTACTTTGAGGTTTCCCATTCATTTTCCATTCCCACTCTCCGTTTGGATAATCTATACGTATTTCAAATCTTACTTTTGTGTCTTCTTCAAAAGTATCTCCCAAAAACTGATTATTTGCTCCATTATAAAGAACATTGAGCCTTGGGTACAAAACACCACCACTGTAAAAATAGGTTAATATAAAAGAGTAATTATCTGTCCCAGTACTACTACCAGCAAGAATTATATTTGATCTTGTATCTGGTAATTCATGTGAATCAACAATAAATTCAAGCCGCGTATAAGTAGCAATATCTTGACCTATGTCTATTTTCTTATACGAAACATTGTCAGCTACATTGGCCTGATTAAGGCTCATTCTTAGTCCTTGTGAATGCCAATTATTCTTTACCCCTGCAATAGAAACGGTTGAATAATCCTCATCAAAAAAATTTCCAGAACCGACATAGCCCCCCTCAGTTAAGTCACTCCAAACTTCTTCTGTTCCAGCCCCTTCCCATTTTTCATCAATAAGACGAGTGGCCAGGGCTTTGGCCGGCAAAACAAAAAACACCACCAAAAAAAATGCTGGGATTAAAAATTTAATTAATTTGTTTTCCTTCACTGAAATAGTTTTCATAACGAGAATGATAATACTAAAACTTATTTTTAAAATTAAGAGATTTGTTTGATCAACTCTTCAATAGAAATTATTTTGCCTTCTTCACTGTTTCGTTTTTTAAATTCTACTCCTCCGGCTTCTAGTGATTTTCCGCTGACAACTACGCGATAAGGAATCCCTAACAAATCTGAGTCGGCAAATTTTTCTCCTGCACGAGTATCACGGTCATCAAACAAAACTTCGATTCCCTTTTCACTCAATTGATTATAGATTTTTTCGGCTTCTTCGTCTTTTCCTAAACTCAATAAATGCACTTTGAAAGGAGCGAGACTCTCTGGCCAAACAATCCCCTTGTCGTCAGACAAAACTTCAACAACTGTCCCCATTAATCTTGAAATTCCTAGACCGTATGACCCCATAAAAACAAATTGGTCCTCCCCTTTTTCGTCTTTATATTTCAATTCAAAAGGCTTGGAAAACTTTGTCCCTAAACTAAAAATATTACCAACTTCAATAGCTTTTTCTTGTCTTAGGTCTTTGTTTCCACACTCAGGACAGGTATTCTGCTCTTCAATTATTTCTTGATTTACAGCAATTTTGCATTTATCACAAATAAAAATATTATCTTCCCCAGCTTCTGATAAAGTTTGGAATTCGTGGGAATATTTTGAAAAAGTTCCACCAGAGGCAAAGGTCATAAAAGTTTTGTCCCCCAAACCAACTTTATTATAAATATTTTTATAAGCAATTTTAGCCTTCTCATAATATTCATTATGTTCTTTTTCATCTTTAGAAAAAGAGTAAAGGGCTTTCCAGAAAAATTCTCTTCCTCTCATGATTCCTGATTTTGCTCGAGCTTCATTTCGAAATACAGTTCTTATGTCGTAGGCATAAATTGGCAAGTCTTTATAAGAAGAAACGAAGTTGGTCATCATATTTGACATTGGCTCTTCATGAGTAAAAGCAAGCCCAAGTTCCGTATCATTTTTTAGTTGCGTTTTAAACCAATTATCAACTACTTTGTCATCCCACCGATTAGTTTTTTCCCAAACTTCTTTTTTTTGTAAAGCTGTAGATTGCAGTTCTACTCCCCCTGTTTGATTCATTTCTTCCCTGACAATGTTAGCTATCTTATTTATAACCCTCAAACCTAGGGGTAAAATTGAATAAACCCCAGCCATTTCTTTATTAATAAAACCGGCTCGAATTAGAAGTTGGGCATTTTTTGACACCTCGTCTTTTGGTGCTTCTTTTCTAGTTTTTGTGAAGAGTTTTGATTGATACATGTTTCAGTTTTTAGTTGATAGTTTTTAGGATTATAATTTTTCTTTATTTATAACTAATATACTACCTTAAAAACGGAAAAAGAAAAATCCCCCGCCGTTTTCATGGCGAGGGATTTTGAAGAATCATTATCTTCTTTAATTAAAAACCGAGCAATGTTAAGGCCAGTTCAACAGCACCCATTTTACTTTTTCCATTGTGAGTTGCCCCAGCATCAAGAAGAATCTGGTTGTAAGATTCTTTACTAGATGCTGTAATAATAGGCTTATCGAAACCAGATTTTTTCATTTTACGAATTAATGGCATTGAATTAGGCTCATCACCAGGAACGCATGCATCCATAATAACCAAGTCAATGGCTTCAAGGTTTTCAAAAAAGATAGTTTCGCAACCCTCCAAGGTCTCATGTCTTATGACATCAACATCACCTCTTCCAACAAGCATCCTTTTCATCATCATAAAATCAATGACATGATCCTCAACAACCAATATTGTCTTTTTCATGATTACTTCTCCTATTTAAATGGTTAGATACAGGCCATTAACAATATCTAATTTCATTAAAACAAAAAAATAACTTAAAGTAAAGAAAAAACCCCATAAATTAGAGATTTAACATTCTGGTATTCTGCAGAATACCAGAATGATTTTTAATGATAGTTTCTGGATTGCTTCGGGCTAAAGCCCTCGCAAAGACAACGAACAGCGAAGTTGTTCATCGTCTTTTAAAAATTAAAAAATTCTTTCATTAAAAAATTGATTAAAAATTTTAAATTAAAAATTATTGCTAAACCATATCCCCTAAACCCTACACCCTTTAAAACTTTTCTAAATTACTCTCAGGGTATTAAATTTTAACTAATTTTCTAAGGGTGTCCTTAAGATTTAAATTACTCTCAGGGTGTCGCACTCCCCCGCTCCACTTCGTTACGCTACAGGGAGAACGACACCCGTTCGTAATTTAATTTCAACACCCGAAAATCTAGTTAAAATTTAACCCGCTCGTAATTAAAACTTTAAAAATTGGATGAAGTTTGGGGAAGCAAGCGAAAATTGTTTGAGCCGTATTTCAAATACGGTGAAAAGAATTTTCGTGAAGCTGACGAAGAAATTCACCAATTTTGAAAGTTTTTAAAACAGTTTTATGATGTCGTTGTAGGTAACCGCCACCATCAACAACATCAACAAAGCAAAACCTACTAAATTGAGAGTATTAGCAATAACTGGTTTTATTGTCTTTCTGGTTACTGCCTCGATGAAAATAAACAAAAGTCTCCCTCCGTCTAATGCAGGAAAAGGAATAAAATTTATCACAGCCAAGTTTATAGAAATAAAAGCTGTAAAACTTAAGAGATAAATAAAACCAAAACTAGCGGCATCTCCAACCAAACCGACAATACCAACAGGCCCAGAAACATCAGAGAAACTTCCTGTTCCTTTTATCAAGCTCGCAATAAATCCAAAAAGCCCAACAGCGATTGTACCAATTAAACTAATTGTTAATTTTAATCCCTCCCACAAAGCTCTGTGGATGGGCAACCTTACGACACCAACGACATCAGAACTGATTCCAATAGCAAATTTGTCTGCGATGATACCCTCTTTGGGTGTTATAAATGCTGTAGCAACTTCCTCCTTTCCTCTTTTATATAAAACGGTTAATTCTTCTCCCCCATGTCCCGCGATGAATTCCTGCATTTCTGTTTGGGTAAAATCTTGGATAGCAGATTCTCCTGCTCCCATAAACATCAATTTATCTCCTACTTCCAAACCTGCTTCAAAAGCCGGTGAGTCTGGTAAAACATCAACTAAAACAACATTAGCATCTTTTACCTCTACCCCGACAAATTGGTCAACAGAAGAGGGTAATCCAGACATAAAACCAATTGATATTAACAGCCATGCAAAAATAAGGTTACAAATAACCCCAGCAGAGATGGTCAATGCTTGCGCCCATTTTGGTTTGTTTACCATACTCCTACTACTGTCTGATCCATCGATTGAGTCTTCATCGGGAGTTTCTCCAAAAATTTTAACGAAACCGCCCAAAGGAATTAAGTTTATAGAATACTCTGTTTCCCCTTTTTTAAAAGCAAAAATTCTAGGAGGAAAACCTATTCCAAATTCATCCACTCTCATTCCTGTTTTTTTAGCTACAATAAAATGTCCTAGTTCGTGAACTAGAATCAAAACGGCAAGAATTATGATAAAAAGTAAAATAGTCATGGGTACTAGTATAAGATAGCTGGTAGTAAGTAGCAAGTTTGGAGAGCAATTTAAAAACAAAACAACGAACTTTTTTTGTTGTTTTGTTTCTTGATACCCGATACTTGATACTTGGCACTAACTCAAGCTCTGCTTGATTTTTTCCACCATCTCAATCTCCTCCGCAATCCCGTCTATCAAATCATAATTTTTTGCTTCTTCGGCGGTCACCCAAGCGTAATCAATACTATCGTCATCTAACTTAATTTCACCTACTTTGTAGTCACAATAAAAACTCAAAACAATAACCGGTTTTCCTCCTGGTGCTATAAATGCAACATCTATAAGATAATTTAATTTCCCAACTTCTATATTACACTCTTCCATAATTTCTCTCCTCAAAGAAGTTTCTATTGCGGAATACCATTGACCTGCCGCTGTAGAAGGAGGATTGTGGACATAATCATCGGTTTCCAATCCACCGCCAGGGACAGTCCACTTTCCAGGGAAAGCTTTTTTTTCTTTACTTCTCTGGGTAATCAAATATTTACCGTCTTTATAAATAATCGCAGTAGAAGTAACTCTATGAAGTTCTTGATTTTGAATTTCCATTATAAACTTATCTCTTTTTCTTTTTTTGCGAGAACCTCTTCAAATTTTCTGTTTGTTTCATCTACTATTTTTTGCATTTCTTCTTTTAACCTAAATTTCTCGTCTTCACTTAGTTCTCCATCTTTTTCTTGTTTTTGAATTTCCTCCCAAACACTATCCCTCTCTCCTCGAAGAGAAACTCTGGCTTTTTCTAATCTCTCTTTTGCCATTTTCATAAGCACGCCTCTTCTCTCTGAAGTTAACTCTGGAAAAGAAACTCTTACCCCGTTACTATCAGTTGAAATAGAAACACCTAAATCCGCGAGTGTTATTGCTTTTTCAATAGCTTTAACCTGAGACAAATCCCATGGAGCCACTCTGAGAGTTCTAGCATTTTCTATTCCAATATTAGCAACTTGATTTATTGGCAAAACAGCTCCATAACTCTCAACTCTAACTCCATCCAGAAGATTTGGAGAAGCCATCCCAGTCCTAATGCCAGAAAATTCTTTAGCCAACCAATCTTCTATTTCTTTGATTTCTTTTTTAAATTCAACAAAATTATACATAATGTAAATGGTTAGATTAATATTAATTTTTTCCGCCAGAGGTGGATCCGCCTCTGGCGGAAAATTTTGAAAAATCGTACATAATTTTAAATTAATTGCTACTAAATGAGCCTGGTCGGCACAAATTACGTGCCTCTTCCAAAACTTGGTTTACCCTATTTCCACGAACACCAACTGTGCCTAGAATATTTTCACCCCCTCCCCTTATCTCACGACACAAAACTATTCCTTGATTTAAGAACTTTAGTTTTTCTTGTTTATTTAAAGAAGTTAAACAGGTTAAGGGATGTAAGTTATTTTCTTCAATAAGATCTTGCAAATTACCCTTTTCTGGGTAATTCCAACTAATCATTGTTAAACCAACGCAAACCCCGTAGTCAACCGCTCTCGAAGAAAATTTAGTGTTAGTAATAAGCATTTTTATCTTTTTCTTCTTTTTATCTATCTTTTTGTAAAAATCCCCCTTCTCCAAATCATCAAAACGGGCTTTAACATACAAAGCTGTCTTTATGTCAGATGTAATCCCTGAACTATTATGAAATTTGATTTCGGCTCCAATAAATTCCTTATCATTTTCTGCGGTGATATCAAGCTCATGCAAAACACAAAACCCCCTTACTGTTTTTCCAACCTCAACGTGATAACCTTTCGCTCTAAAAATTTCCCCAACAAAATCCTCAAAAGGGAAACCATTGGGTCCCATATCCATAATAGCTCGACGGACGGAATACCTTGTGGCTGCCGTTTTTTCTTTTTTCTTTAGTAAAGAAAAGGCTCTTTTATAAATTTCCATTGTATGCATCCCCTCAACCAACTCATCTTCTATCGTTTGCGATATTTCCATCACAGTACCATCATTAGCACCAGCTCTCTTTAAAGAACTTTCCAATTTAGTAATATCAAATATTTCTCTTTCCCCATCAGCTTTTGTGATATTTATTTGTTTATGCATATAGAATATTATAAATGAAAAATTAAAAAGTAGAAAGTAATAACAAAAACCAAGATAGATTATTTTTTAGCCAAAGTCTATTTCTACCAAATACTTAATACTTACTACTTAATACTTGTTACCCCCCAATCACCCCTCCTCCTAAACACTCTTCTCCGTCATAAATAACCAATGACTGTCCTTCCGATACGGCTTTTTGTGGTTCGTCAAAAATAACCTTTAAATTGTCAGTGCTCGGAGTACTGTCAATTTTGCAGGTTTGGAGGATTTGACGGTAACGAATTCTAGCCTGATATTTTTTATCAAAATTTGGGTTTTCTCCACTAATCCAACTAATATTTTTTATGATGATTTCTTTTCTGTCAAAACTATCTTTCTTTTGTAGTTTCTGAGATACGATAATTGTATTCTTAACAACATCTTTTGAGACAACAAAATAAGGTTTGTCTTCAGGAGTTTTTTCCGTTACCAAAAATCCATGTCTTTGCCCGATGGTAAAATAATGAGCCCCATCGTGTTCTCCAATAACTTTTCCTTCTTCATCTAAAATATCCCCTTTTTCTTCAGGCAAAAATCTTTTTAAGAAATCTTTCATCTCAACCATCCCAACAAAACACAACCCTTGGCTATCTTTTTTTTCCGCTGTAAGTAAGTCATCTTTTTTTGCAATCTTTCTAACCTCTGGTTTTTCTAAATGACCAACAGGAAAAAGAATATATTTTAATTGTTCCTGCCCGAGAGTCCACAAAAAATATGATTGATCTTTATTATTATCTTTTCCTGCTAACATTTTAAATTTTCCTTCCTCAAAAAAATTGTGCGCATAATGTCCTGTTGCAACATAGTCCGCTCCACTATCTAAAGCAAATTTTAAAAATCCACCAAACTTAATACTTTTGTTACACATAACGTCTGGGTTTGGAGTCCTACCTTCTTTGTACTCTTTAATCATGTAATCAAAAACTTCTTTTTTATATTCTTCTTCCAAATCTAAATCTAGAAAAGGAATATCCAGTTTGGCACAAACTCTCATCGCATCAAGACGGTCCTCCCTCCAGTCACACTTAACAAACTCGGGTTGCCAAACCTTTATAAAAACACCCGTTACATCATAACCTTGTCTCTTTAATAGAGAGGCTGAAACAGACGAATCTACCCCGCCTGATAAGCCAACAAACACTTTTTTACCCTTTGTTTTAAGCACTTTTAAAGTGTATATTTTTAGATTGCATATGTAAAGAAAAAACCACCTATTCGGTGGTTTCTTCAAGAAGAAACTATTTCTTCTTTGTTGCTTTCTTCTTTGCTACTTTCTTTACAGCTTTCTTCACAACTTTCTTCTTTGCTGCTACTTTCTTTACAGCCTTCTTTACAACTTTCTTCTTTGCGGCTACTTTCTTTACAGCTTTCTTTACAACTTTCTTCTTTGCTACTTTCTTTTTTGTTGCCATATAAAAATAATTATTTATTATTAAATATCTATCGACCTTTTTTTAAAAATCAAAATTAAAAAATCTTTTTCCTAACTTTAATTATACTACTTTTTTATTTTAAAAGAATATTTTTTTGAAAAAACTGTGGAAAAGTTTTTTAAAAAAAAATAAAAAATATTTTATTTTTTTTAAAAAATTTTATATTTTTTAAAAACTTAATTTTTATTTTAAATGTAAGATTCAGTTTTTCAAAAAAACCAAAGCTAACAAGTTTTTTTGGCATAAAAAACTGTGGCAATAGTTTTTTATACTTTTTTCTTCTGTTTATTGACTTAATTTTTTAATTTACATAATCAACTTTTTCGTTTATAATCAACCAGTTAAAAGTAGTATTATTTACAATATAATAGTATAGTAATAAGAATATGCGTCGGTACTCAAGCGGTCAACGAGAGCAGACTGTAAATCTGCTGGCTTAGCCTTCGTAGGTTCGAATCCTACCCGGCGCACTATATTAAAAACCCTGAGCAAAAAGCTTAGGGTTTTTAATATTTAGTGTCGCCGAGAATAAGGCACCTGCTTGCCTTATGTGTAGGATTCGAAAGCCAGAGTGATGTGCGAGTTTGTGTTTGCTTTGCAAACACAAGGCGAGCACCGCGAGGCGGGGTCGCAAAATTTTTCCGTCAGGAAAAATATTTATGACCGAATCACTATCAATTCCATTTAGAAATGGAAGACCAAATTCTGCTCCAAAAATAAAAAACCTTGTTACGTAGCATGCTACGTAACAAGGTTTTTAAATCAGAATAAAAATTACTACCAGACGCCACGCCTCTCACTCCTCTTCCCCGCCAGAGGCGGACACGGCGCTTCGCAGAGACCTAACCTTTCCTCGTAATTTTTCTAAACCTTGGTTTTTACTTTTTTGTGGATTTTGTAATTTTTTTAGGCTTCACTATCTTTTTCTTCACATCAAAAACCATCTCGCCATTTTTCATATCAATTGAAACACTTCCTCCAACCATCATATTATTCTCAATCATTGAAGAAGCAATGGGTGTTAAAATTTTATTTTGAATTAGTCTCTTTAAAGGTCTCGCTCCATATTGTGGGTTGTATCCTTCTTTGGATAAATATGACAGTATTGATTCTGACAAATTAAATTTTATTTCTTTTTCTATCAATCTTTTTCTAACAATACCAATTTGAATATTAACTATTTCCTTTATCACCTCAGGAGACAAAATATCAAAAATAACTATTTCATCAAGACGATTTATAAATTCTGGTCTAAAATTATCTTTCAAAGCTTTCATGACATTGTCCTTGGCATCTCGGTAATTTTCTTTGTCGTCTTTATTTTGACCAAATCCGATTGATTCCATTTTATCGATAAATTGAGATCCAATGTTAGATGTTAGTATTATTACAGTATTTTTGAAATTAACAGCTCGTCCCTTAGCATCAGTCAATGTTCCACTATCAAGAACTTGGAGTAAAATATTAAATACATCTGGGTGTGCTTTTTCAATCTCATCAAACAAAATTACAGAATAAGGTCTGTGACGAACTATTTCCGTAAAATATCCACCTTCCTCATGTCCAATATAACCAGGAGGAGAACCTATCAACTTAGAAACTGAATGTTTTTCCATAAATTCTGACATATCAACCCGAATCAGAGCATCTTCATCATCAAACAAAAACCCAGCTAATTTTTTAGTTAACTCTGTTTTTCCAACTCCTGTTGGGCCCAAAAACATAAACGAACCTATTGGTTTATTGGGATCGGATATACCTACTCGAGACCTCTTTACAGCATCAGAGATTTTTTTAATGGCTTCGTCTTGCCCAATAACAACTTTTTGTAACTCCTCTTCCATCCTACTCAATTTATTTACCTCTTCTTCCAGCATCCTAGTAACAGGAACCCCTGACCACCGACTAACTATATCAGCGATTTCACTTTCTGTTATTTCTTCATTCAAAATCTTTCTTGATTTTTGCAACTTCTGAAGTTTTGAGTTATTGGCTTTTAGTTCTTTTTCGAATTGAGGAATTTTTACATAACGAATCTCAGCAGCCCTAGATAAGTCGGCGATTGCCTCGGCCTGCTCAGCTTCAACTCTCAGTTGTTCAAGTCCTTTTTTAATTTTCTTTATATCAAATAAAGCAAGCTTCTCATTCTTCCATTTTAACTCAATTTCGGAAGTCTTTTCCTGCAAGTCACTTATTTCTTTATCAATCTCTTTCAAGCGGACACTATTCTTTTTATTTTTCTTAAATTCTTCTTTTTTAAGCGCTTGCCTTTCAATTTCCAGACGCATAATCTTGCGGTGTGCATCCTCCAAAACAGGAGGTTTATTTTCAAGAGAAATCTTTAGGGCTGAGGCAGCTTCGTCAATTAAATCAACAGCCTTGTCAGGGAGAAAACGATCTGTGATATAACGACTAGATAAATCCACAGCAGCAATAATAGCATCATCGGTAATTTTTACTCCATGATAGAGTTCATATCTTTCTTTCAACCCACGCAAAATTGCCTTAGCATCTTCAAGAGATGGCTCGTTTACGTAAATAGGCTGAAATCTCCTAGATAATGCTGGGTCTTTTTCTATATACTTTTGATATTCTTTCGTCGTGGTGGCTCCAATAGCTCTCATTTCTCCTCTAGCTAAAGCCGGTTTTATCATATTGGAAGCATCCATTGAACCTTCTGATGCTCCCGCCCCAACAATAGTATGCAACTCATCAATAAACAAAATTACTTTTCCGTTAGAATTTTCAACCTCTTTCATTATTGCTTTTAACCTATCTTCAAATTCTCCTCGGTATTTTGTTCCCGCTACTAAAAGACCCAAATCAAGAGATAATAATTCTTTTTCCTTTAAAGATTCTGGCGCGTCACCTTGTGTGATTCTCAATGCCAAACCCTCAACGATAGCGGTCTTTCCCACACCAGCCTCCCCTATCAGAATTGGATTATTTTTTGTCCTTCTAGAGAGAATCTGGATTATTCTTCTTATTTCATCATCTCGCCCTATCACAGGATCGAGTTTGTTTTCCATAGCAAGTTTGGTCAAGTTTCTGGTAAATTTAATTAATGCCTTAAATTTTTTAGGTTGTTTGATATCTGTAATCTTCCCTTCCCGAACTTCTTGAAGGACATCTACAATGGAATCCTTGTCAATTTTAAATCTAGAAATTAATTCCTTAACATTTCCTGGAGCATCTAAAAGGGAAACCAAAAAATGTTCGGTGGAGATAAATTCATCTTTCATAGACGCAGCAATTTGAGTAGAATTTTCAAGAACCTTTGCTAATTCTGGTGTTAAATATATTTGGTAGGAAGGGCTAAGTGTAGAGTCTCTTTCTGGTTCTTCTAGCATTTCAAATAAAGAATCTGTCAGCAGAAGTGTATCAACCCCAAGCCTCTCTAGGATTGAAATAACGAGGCTTTCTTCTTGTAACATTAAAGCCGCAAAAAGATGAATCGGCCCAACGTGATTTTGCCCACGCTCAATAGCCAACTCATGAGCCTTTTTTATTGCTTCTTTTGCTTTTGTGGTTAAGTGATTTAATGGGGGCATAATTATGATAATTTTTAGTTGATAGTTTTTAGTAAATTTAATTTTTAATACCTGAAAGTTCAATATAATAAAATGAACTTACTCAGTCAAGGAGACAACTTCCTTACTCAAACTTGAGATAGTTTGTAGGTCTTGATTTACGAAATCTAAGACAATAAATGAACTCTTGTTAGAATCAATATTAATCCCAATAATATTTCCTTCTAAATCTAAGAGGGAGGTCCCTGCTACTATATCAGAAGCAAGAATGTTAGTTTTTAGACCGGCTATTGTGTTTTTCGGGATTATTTCTTTATCAATTTCTTCAGCACTATTTCCCAAACCAGGAACCTCGTCCTTTATTGCTAATTCTATTTCAATAAAACTTGAGACAATCCCTGTCAAAATTTCTGTTGAATCCTTTCCGCTCAATGCAGCGACAGACTGCCCTAACTTTAATCGTGAAGAATCGGCGATACTCACTGTCTTAAAAATTGGTTTGAATATTTTCCCCTCAGGATTCACTACACGGAAATAAGCAATCCCCTTGTCTGCATTTAAATCTAATAAAGTTAAACTATTATTTTCACCTTTATTGTTAACGATGTAGTAACTCCCGTCCTTTAAAATACCCTCGCTGCTAGTTAAAATAATTCCGGTTCTATCGACAAAAATTCCTAAATCAGTAAAAGTTTCATCATCTATTTTTTTAATCCGAGCAAAGCTTTCTAAATTTTTTTCAACAACTCCTGCAATCAAATTTCTTTCTGTAACAACAACTTCTTTCTTCTCGGTGATAACCTGTGTGTTCGGAGTTACGGTTTCTATCGTCCTTTCGACGACTCTTTGTATTGTCTGAGTTACCCCAGGAGGGGCTTGGTCCATCAGTGTGACCGCCACTATTCCAGTAGCCATAGAAGTCACAAAACTAACTAGAAGTGTTAGTAAAACGATTTGAGCCTTTGTTAATTTCTCTATATCCATTAACAAAATGATACAATATTAAAGATGAAATTACAAATTTAGGTAAAATTTGATTAAATAAAATCTCTATCAAATTCTATTAGGTGGTTCAAAAATTCTGGCAAATCAGACCCAACAGCCTCCAAAGATTTTATGAACAACGAATCCTTGTGCAATGCTGGTGAAGAATTAACTTCTAGGAAATAAATATCTCCCTTGGGTGTAAAAATAAAATCCGAACGGGAGTAATGACGGATATTCAAAATATTATGTATTTTCCAAGATATTTCCTGAATTTTTTCTCGCTCTTCTCTGGTTAGGATCTGAGTAGTATGGTCGAAACTTCCCTCTTTCTTAAAATCATGATTTAAAAAATTAAACTCATCAGGGGTAGAAATTTCTAATGGCAATAATGAGTAATTTTTATTTCCTCTAAAATTTTCGATTACTCCACAGGTTATTTCCCTACCTTTAATTAATTCTTCAATCAAGACAGCGTCTGATATTTCGAAAACATTTAAAATCGCTTCTTTTAGTTCTGTTGCGGAAGAAACAATGTGAACTCCCACAGAGTACCCGCTGTCCGAAGGCTTAACCACGCAAGGCATAATGATTTCCCTAAAAACATCGTGGCTTTTCTTTTCGTCATACTCATCTCTCCTGATGGTGCTGTAGTAAGGAGTTTTTATTCCCTCGGTTTCGCAAATTCTTTTTGAAATTATTTTACTCGCACTCAAGGAAGAAGCCATAGGGTTAGAGCCGGAGTAAGGAATGGCAAAACTTTCTAGCATCCTTACAATGTTTTTGTTATCTCCTCCACAGCCAAGAGAATTAAAAACGAAATCGACTCTTTCCAAAATACTATTTGGACTAATCTGTTCACCATTTAAGTACCAAGCCCCATTTTTAGAAATAGAAACATCATAAACAGTATATTTATCTAAAGATAAATTTTTTAAAATTTCACCACCACTTTTCATGGACATCTCGTACTCACGGTCGTATCCCCCACGAAGAACAGCTATTTTAAATTTATGAAACATGAATATATTATAACAATTTTTTAGAAAAATATTAGGAGGTGTTTACCCTACTTCGCGTTTTTATAATATTCAAAAAGTGCTTTGATACCAGCTAAATTCTTACTCCATTCGATATCCTCATGAGTTTTAAGTTCTACTGTAATTGCAGGTATATTAATCGAAGCCAACCACCCTTCAGCATCGCCCGTAATTTCATAGGCGTCAAAAGATTTAACTGGCTGATAACCTGATGCAAATGAATAAGTATTCATGATATCAATTGTTTCAGGAAGAATCCCTTTCTCACACTCTGATGCATACACGGCATTGGACTGACTGTGCCAAAAAATAACAGCTTTTGGTTTATTTTTTGAAACAAAACCTTGAAGGGCTTTGGCTTCTGGTTCAGAAAAGGCGGTTGATCCTGCACTCACTATATTTCCCTTCCAAGTACTCTCTGGTTTCCACTTACAATCAAAATTGCGGTTGAGGTCTACATCGTTTGCATTAAAGCGTCCAGCCGAAGCAAGACCATCATCTGGCACATCAGCAAAAGTAAACCGACCTTCTTTACCAACTACTTTATAAACTCCATCAGGGTTAGCAGAGGGAATAACAGTTACGGTTATATTTTTAGGGAGAACATCTGGATTGTCATCCAAATAATCCATAAACTTGTAAGCCAAAAGAACACTATTCCATTCGTAGCCACCGTGGATTCCCCCAACAAATGCAATGTGCGTTTCTCCGTTTCCGTAGGTGTAAGCATCAATGTTTCTTCCTTCTACAGAAGAGCCAATCACCTCATGTTTTGTTTCAAAAACTTTTTGTTCAACTAAATCGACAGACAAATCTGGGGCGTCGTGAACCCTCAAAGTGAAAAATATAAAGGAACCAATACCAATTGCTAATAACAAAAGAATAACCAGAATAATCTTTTTAGAGAAAAAATTATTCATTATTTAGAATTTAGAGTAATAGTTAAGTAGTGCCTTTATACCTGCTAGATTTTTACTCCATTCAATATCCTCGTGTGTAGAAAGGAGAACACTAATTGCAGGAATATTTTTCTTAGCAAGCCAATTTACCATGTCCCCTGTTATTTCATAAAAATCAAATTCCTCGTAGGAAGGATAGCCAGATGCCTTTGCATAAGTATTTGTAATTGTTCGCGTCTCATCTAAAATACCATTGTGACAACTTGAAGAAAATACTCCTCCGACAGCACTATACCAAACTACAACAGCCGTCGGCTTGCGGGTTTCTACATAATTTTTTATAGCTAAACTTTCTGGTTCAGAAAAGACTGTGTTTCCTCCGCTGACAGTCGTGCTGTTCCATTTACCAGTAGACTGCCAATCACAATCAAAGTTACGGTTAAGGTCCACTTCGTTTGCGTTAAAACGTCCTGGGATTGTTTTTTCTTGTAAAGAAGGAACATCTGTTGAAGCAAAGCGCCCAGCAGTACCAACAACCTTGCTTAACCCGTCAGGATTTAATACAGGAATCACAGTTACTTTAACATTGTCAGGGATCAAACTAGGGTTTCCTTCTAAGTAGTCCATTAACTCATATGCAACTAGGGCTGTATTCCAAGAGTATCCTCCGTGGATACCACCAATGAATAGCAGTTCTGTATCACCACTACCATAATGATAAGCAGTGATGTTGCGACCATCAACAGATTTTCCTATGACAGTTTTACTCTCATCGACTTGAGGCTCATTTGTCTGCCCCTCTACCTGGTCACCTGTTTCGTCACTCCCCTCGGAATGAATGAGATCAGCGGTTTCATTCTCGTTACTGATAACGACACTATCAGAAGAACTTTTAATAAAAAAGAAATATACGCCTGCGCCTATAAGAATAATAGCTAAAAGGATAATAATGGTTTTTTTCATATAGTTTTATTATATCATATTATCTATGAAGGCAAGTATTTTCTGTTTTGGGGGAGAAATTAATTAATAACACTCAAATCACCACCAATAAGTATTGGATTAAAACCAATAATTTCATCCTTCAAAATTCCTTCGGGAATATCGTTATATAAAAATATTTTTTTGCTCAATCTAAAGGCGTCATACATTTCTAAAAAAGTGGCACCTCCAATATAATTGCTCATACCATTTTTTTCAAAATTAAGAACAAGCACGGCATCATTATTTTCAATAACATCACTACTATGTCTTAACTTTTCGGCTTTCCATTTAGAATGCTCTTCTCTTCCAAGGTCTCGAAATCTTCCTTCAGTAGCAGGATCTTTAAAACAATTAGGTAAAGTTATTATGTGAGCATTTTCTTCCAATGTCTTTTCAATACCTGGGATTTTATCGTAAAAATTTTTACTGCAAATAATAAATATTTTCATGTTGAAATTATATCATAGGGGGATGTTATGAGACTAGGATTTTCACCCCCCCCCACACCAATCATTTTGATTTCTTTCCAAAGCTGCCGGACTAGGACTCGACTTCCAGTTCTAAACAAAAATTTCATCCTGTGGACTCATTTTTGTTAAGAACTCGTCGTCACGTCGCTCAAATTTTTTTCTTCACTTCATTACGAAAAAATATATTTCGCTCTTTTCGAGTCCTAGTCCGTCAGGTAAAATAATAAGACCCTAAGCTCATCACTCAGGGTCTAACGATCTTATGCTGCCGGACTAGGACTCGACCTCCGAATCACTAAGTCTTTTGTTCGTGCTTCGCACTCCAAAAGCCTAAGTGTTCGTAGGCTCGGCTCGGCTGTCGTACTCGCTTCGCTCCGTGCGACAAGCCTCCGCCTGTTCGAATCCTACGCAATGTACGCAGGTACCTTGCTAGTCTCGGCATCAAAACAAATAAAAACAACAGCTAAAAGCTGTTGTTTTTATTTGTTGCTGCCGGACTAGGACTCGAACCTAGATTGGCGGTACCAGAAACCGCAGTCCTACCATTAGACGATCCGGCAATATTATATTAATACTAAACCAGTTTGCTTTTCATTTCCACCACTTCGACGATCCGGCGAAATGATCTGCTACGAGATTAAACGATCTTATAATATAACTATGATTAAAGCTTTTTACGGACAAAAAATCAAGTATTTTCTTGCTCACTTGTATGAATATCTCTTTTTTGTTTGAATCAACAGAAAATCCTGTTATACTCTGATTAGAAACAGTTTTCTCAACAAAAACAAGTAGTGAGGAGAAAAAGGATGGGGAAATATAAAATAAATGGCAAAGTCTTACTGGGAATCGTTTTCATTTTAATCGGATTATCCGGCATATTTTTCGGCGAAGAAGACTCTGAAAAGGATAGAGGCGCCTCAATCGCTATAATTTTTATTGGAGGAATATTAGCTGTTTCTTCTTACGAGAACAAAAGTCTCGTCGAAGCAGATGAGTCAGACGAGGAGGGCGAGAATGATTGACTGCAAAGGAGACCTAAATTTTGGACTTGTTTTCCTTGTCCTATCCCTTGGATTAGGAGGACTGTTGCTTTTCTTTAAGCATCCATGGATTGCGGGTTTCGTTTTTACCGGGTTATTTTTATGTTCAGCTCACTTCTTTAAATCGTACAGAGAGAAAAAGGCCATATGGCCAAATGGTTAAACCCCCTTCTGCAAAGAAGGGGGTTCAATGCTATTTAAACCTTTAAATACTTCCTTACCGCTAAGTAACTTGAGAAAACACCCAAGAAGACACCCGAAACTAAAAGTATGAGCAAAATATGAAAAAAATTAGTTAGGTAATATTCAAAGACATTCACTCCTAATAACTTTTCAGTAAAAGAACCTAAGTAGAAAGTAACTGGAAGAAATATAATTAAAGCAAGAGCCGAAGAAATAATCCCGTACAAAACCCCCTCTATAACAAACGGGCCTCTAACATATCGATTACTTGCCCCAACCAACATCATTACAGAAATTTCCTCCTTGGCAATATAAATAGCGAGGCGAATAGTATTAAAGGTAATTATTATTGAAATAATAATTAAAATTAAAGTAACAACAAAACCGACTCGTTCGGTATTACTTATTATCTTTGTCAGCCTATCAATCACTAATTTATTTTGATAATAATTTACCTTGTCTATTATGGACGAGGAACTACTATTTTCACCCAAGAATTTCGCAATACTTTCATATTGATCTGTTTCGTTAGCTTGAACATTTAAAGTAGCCCCTAGTGGGTTATCTCCGAGTTCATCCAAGGCCTCAAGAGTTGTTTGATCATTTTCATGATTTTTTCTAAAATTCTCAAGAGCCATTTCCCTAGAAACATACTCAACAGACTCTACTTCAGGAAAACTTTCTAGAGATTTTTTTAATTCTAGGATATCTTCCTCACCAGCATCAACGGTAAAATAAACATTAATATCAACTTTGTCTTTCAATTGTAATAAAACAGAGTCTAGTGCCGCATTGCTAAAAATAAGAGAACCAAAAACAAGCAAGGTAATAGAAACTACCAAAACAGCTGACATGGAAACTGTCTTATTTCTCCAAAAATTTACTAGGGCTGCTTTTATTATTCTTTTTGTATTTGTTATAAACATGGTAAAATTTTTATTTACTCTTAATTATTTACTTACAACGAAAATTTACCCGACTTATCATCTCTCGTTACTCTTCCTTTATCCATTGTGATAACCCTCTTCCCTACAGAATCTATTACTCCCTTATTGTGGGTTGTTAAAATGACAGTTGTTCCCAGCTCGTTTATCTTTTTTAAGATTTGAACTATTTCAAAAGTATTTATTGGGTCAAGGTTCCCTGTAGGTTCATCAGCAATCAAAAGGTCTGGTTGGTTGACTATCGCGCGAGCAATAGCGAGCCTCTGTTTTTCTCCTCCTGATAATTCATGAGGAAAATTCCACATCTTATCTCCCAAATCAACTAATTCCAAAACGTGAGGAACATCTGATTCTATTTCTTCTTCGGTCCTCCCTGCTGCTTCCATTGCAAAAGAAACATTCTCATAAGCTGTTTTATGAGGAAGAAGTCTGAAATCTTGGAAAATTACTCCTACCTTTCTTCTGAATTTATTCTTTTGATCTTTTTTGAGTTTGCTAACATCAGAGGAACCAAAAAAAACAAACCCCTCGGTTGGGTGATCCTCGGCTAAAAGCATTTTTAGAAGAGTTGTTTTCCCTGCACCAGAATGACCAACAATTGAAACGAATTCCCTTGGTTCAATTTTGAAGGTAACGCAATCTAAAACCTTATCTCCATTTTTATATGTTTTTGATACTTTTTCGAAATAAATCATTGAATTTTTTATAAAAAAATTAGTTTGTAGTTGATAGTATATAGTCTATAGTAAAAAATTTGCGAAGCAAATTTTTTCATTAAAGAATTTTCGCGAAGCGAAAATTCTTTTCTTACTACTCACTACTTATTACTATCTACTCACTAGTACATTATACGTTACTCTCGTTTTTTTTCAATTTTTTATAACCCCTTTTCTGCTTCAATAAACTCGTCCAAATCCCCATCCTCCAAAACCTTGTTAATATCCCTCACTTCTACTCCGGTACGGTGGTCTTTTACCATCTGATAAGGGTGCATAACATAGGAACGAATCTGGCTTCCCCATTCATTCTCAGTCATTTTACTTATCTGCATTCCTTGTTCTTTTGCCCTCATTTCTTCTTCTTGTCTTTTGATAAGCTTGGCTTCAATCATTTCCATGGCCTTTTCTCTGTTTTGTTGTTGGGACCTTTCTGATTCAACCTGCGCAGAAATATTTGTTGGCAGGTGTACAACTCGCACAGCTGTTTCTCTTTTATTTACATTTTGACCTCCGGGCCCACTTGATTTCGCAAACTCAATTTTTAAATCATCTTCTGGAATTTGCATATCCCTCGCTTTTTCAAGTTTTGGAATTACTTCAACCATTGAAAAAGAAGTGTGCCTTTTTTTCTGGGCGTTGAATGGAGAAATTCTTACGAGACGATGAACTCCGGATTCATTTTTAAGTTTTCCATAAGCCCCTTTTCCAATCACTTCAAAAGTTATATTTCGATATCCTCCGTGATCATTTTCATTTGAATGCATCAAAAAAGTTTCCCAATTTTTATTTTGAGAAAATTTTAAATACATATTATAAAGTATCCTTGAAAAATCTTCAGAGTCATCTCCTCCTGCTCCAGATAAAATAGTAATGATGGCACTACCTTTGTCATACTTCCCTGCTCCTTCCAACTCATCTTTTAAATTGTTCAACTCTTTTATAATTTTTTGTGCTTCGTCTTTGTTCTGCCAAAAATCTACCTGACCCATTTGCCATTCCAATTCTTTAATTTTATTTTTTATTTCCTCTTTTTCCATGCAAGTAATTTCCGCACTACTCCACTTGAAAGTTTAACCTCAAAGTGAAAACTTCAAGTACGATTTATATGTCAGACCTTGGTTTACTTTAGATAAGAGAAAAAGCGTAGATAGCTAAGGCAAGTGCAGCTGTGAAAAAAAGTGCCCCCACAAAACACTTTGATTTAAAGGGACTCTTCATTAACCCCACAGAGCAGGTGTCACATCTCTTTACTAAAATTTGGTAGAACTGATACCAAGCGTAAATTGTTCCTATAACAAGAACCAAGATCAAAATTTTTAATGTTATTTCTAAATCCATTGCTTTAAATTATATCAACCCCGTGAATTAATTGAAAGATGATAAAAAAGACATCAAAGACACTGTCTCTATAAAAGACAAAACTGGGGATAACTCTATTGTCTTTTATAGATATGTTGTATAATTAAATATAGAAAGAGGGAGATGTTATTATCAAAGTTCAGGGTGGTAAAAGGGGGCGGAAACATGACTACCACACAAGAACAACAAAGAGAGGTTTTGGGGATTCTTTTAGAAAACCCAATATTTTGGAAAAGGGCCAGTTCAGATAGGCAATCAGCTATCGACGACTTGGCGATAACCCTTTTCGGGAGCACCGATGACCTTGCCCAAAGGCAAGAACAAGAAAGAAGTGCACACTTAGCCGAAGGAAAAAAACTCGGCAAACTTCTCAGGGACCAATAGGAACCAATAATGATAATTATATCTCTCAAATGGGTAAGGGCCCGTGAAGTTGCGGGCCCTTGGTATTTTTATACAGCCAAGAGAGTCTCTCCTATTTTATATACATCTCCAGCACCGATTGTAAAAATTACATCTCCTGAACCAAAACTTTCTAAATCTATTTTCTCCGAAATATTTTCGAATTCTGAATAAGATACATTTTGATTAAATTTTTTTATTTTTTCAACCAGTATCTCCGAGTTTATACTCGGGTCATTTTTTTCTCTGGCGGCATAAATCGGAAGAATAATTACTCTATCGATATCATCGAAACTTTCAGCAAAATCTTCTAAAAATATTTTTGTTCGGCTATACAAGTGCGGTTGGAAAATAATAGTTATTTTTTTGTCTTTAAAAAATTCTTTTGCTCCTTGAAGAGTCGCTCTTACCTCGGTCGGATTGTGGGCATAATCATCATAAATTAATGTTCCATTTTTTGTCTTTCCTTTACATTCAAAACGTCGCCAAGTGCCTTCAAAATTATTGAGTGATTTTTCTGTTTCCTCTTTGTTTAAGTTCAAAATATCTGCAATAGCTAGCCCAACCAAAGCATTTTGGATATTATGCTTTCCTGGGATTTTTAGATTCAGGTTATCGCTTTTATATTGCCTATAATCGACGATTTTTGCCCTTATACCGCTTAATACTGGTATAATGGTAGGGTTGTTGGGGTCACAGACAATAAAGTCTTTTTCACTCATTTTTAAGGCTAATTCTTTAAAGGCACTCTGTATATCAGCCATGTCTTTATAATAGTCTAAATGGTCCTCGTCTATGTTTGTAATCACCAAAATGTTTGGTTGGAGTTGTAAAAAAGACCTCTTGTATTCACAGGCTTCTACTATAAAATATTCACTTTTCCCATTAAGAAAATTGGTCTTTTGCTTCTTGAGAAGACTTCCTACAATAACTGTTGGGTCTAGCTGAGCATCAATAAAAATTTCTGCCAACATTGCGGTTGTGGTAGTTTTTCCATGAGTTCCAGAAACAGCAATAGTAAATTTATCTTTAGAAATTAATCCTAAGGATTGGGGATATGAGATTACGGGGATATTTAATTTTTTTGCTTTTTGAAGTTCCGAGCTCCCTTTTGTAATTGCGGGTGAATAAATTACCAAATCAGTATCGTCGTCTAGATTATTTTCGTTGTGTTCAATATAAATGATGGCTCCAAGTTTTTTTAATTCTTGAGTTATTTTTGATTCGCCCAAGTTTGAACCAACAACCAACTTCCCTTCTCCCAACATCATCCTAGCAACAGCCGAAACACCGATTCCGCCTATTCCTATAAAGTGAATTTTTTTGAGAATTTTTAAATTCATTGGGAAGTATTATAGCATTTTTAAATATCTCTCTACCCTCTTATTTCATGTAAATTTAAAACGACTGATCCTGTGGGAGGAGTTACTGGTCAAAACAAACTTAATACAAAAAAATGAAAAATATAGTATACAAACAAAATTACATAGATTAAATTTGATTTGTTGTAATATTGTTCCTTATAAAATTTTCTAGAATAAAATAAAGATATTAAAATCAAAATGGGCAGTAAAAAACTCATTAATAAAAAAAGGACATCCCAAGAATGATCACCTGGAACATCGCTTATCATACCAGATAACATGGCGAATAGTCCTGCAACAAAAAATAACAAAATATTAAGAAAGAAAAGTATGTTTGATAATATTTTCATAATTATAAAAGGTTAATTATTATATTTTAAATTATATCAGAAAATAAAAAACGATAAACTATGCAATATGGTAGGACTCGTCCCGCGATTACTAATTATTTTCTTTGTGCTTCGCACTCAGAAATAATAAGTATCGCTGAACGCGGCTCGGCGACAAGCCTAAATTTTTTTACGAAAAAATTTATCTTGCATACCGCCTCCGCCGTTCGAGTCATACCATTCTGCTACAAAAATATAATAAAACCAGAGAATTGCTCTGGTTTTATTATATTTTTGTGCGAATGGTAGGACTCGACTTCAAGTTTCTTAATAAAAATTTCATCCTACGGACTCATTTTTATTAAGAACTTGTCGTCACGGCTCGACTGTTTCTTTCACTTCGCTACAGAAACATGTCTCCGCCTTTCTCGTCCTAACGTAAAGTGCGCAGGCACTTTACTCCATTCGCACAATTTTAAAACACCAAATCAAAGATTTGGTGTTTTAAAATTGTGCGAATGGTAGGACTCGAACCTACGACCTCGTCATTATCAGTGACGCGCTCTAACCACCTGAGCTACACTCGCCTGTGTTTACTATATTAAACTTTCAAATAATTACAATGACGAGGTCCCTCGTCGTTATCAGGTGAGACAATCTGGAAGACTGTCGAACCGCTCTATCCTCCTATCGCCTGTTCGCCCTTAGGGACTCACTTCGGCGATTTTCTGCCTTTGGCAGAAACCGGATAAAAAGCCTAAACACTTTAGCCGTTGCTTTTTTCTTTCAGAAAAAAGTCCACCTGAGCTACACTCGCATATTATTTATTCTGGATTGCTTCGGCTTCGCCTCGCAAAGACGATTTTTCCTCAAAATTAACCTCTAAAATATAACAAAATGTTACGTTTTTCGCAATTAAAAAATAATTTTAAAATTAGATGTAATTTGGTGGAGCGAGAATAAAAGAGAAGGAGGCGTATTTTCTATACGACGACTGATATTTTATGAATCGCGACGCCAAAGTACGCTAATTTTAGGATTATTTAAAAAACTCTATGAAGTTTATTAGCAAGCTAATAAACTTCATAGAGTTTTTTAATTTCTTATATTTACATGCATCAAACGACAAAGATAAAATTTAGAATTTTCTAAAAACTAAAAACTATCAACTAAAAACTAAGAAGGTACAACCTTTCTTTTGTTTCGCTTCATTTCCCAGTAACGCATATCTGGGATAACGGATATAGATTTGAGATGCAATATCATTGTCTCCTGAATTTTCTAGCAAGCTAGAAAATTCAGTTCCAACCATTTAAGTCTATTTCCCGTAGGAAATAAACAGTTTCAATTTGAAATAATCCACGAACAGCTTCCGCTACCCGTGCCTTGTTACGACTTACTCCCTGTTATCGAACTTACCTTAGTCCGTCATAAAGACGGCCATCGGGCACTCCCGACTTCCTTGAGTTGACGGGCGGTGAGTACAAGACTTGAGAACATATTCACCGCTGTGTGCTGACCAGCGATTACTAGCGATTCCAACTTCATGAGGTCGAGTTGCAGACCTCAATCCGAACTGGGGCTGTGTTTGAAGGATTAGCTCAGGGTTACCCCGTCGCGACCTATTGTCACAGCCATTGTATCATGTGTGTAGCCCAAGACATCAAGGGACATGCTGACCTGGCGTCATCCTCGCCTTCCTCCCAGCCTAGTATTCACGAAGTGAATACAGTTTTTAGTCTATAGTTTTTAGTTTTTAGAGAAAAAATTTGCTTTGCAAATTTTTTACTATCAACTACTAACTACCAACTACAAACTGCACATTCATGTGCACTAGGCTGGGCAGTCTCGCCTGACACTTGTAACAGACGATAAGGGTTGCGTTCGTTTCCCCACTTAAGGGAACAGCTCAAGCCACGAACTGACGACGGCCATGCATCACCTGTCTAGCCGTTAGGATTTTCTATTTCTAGAAAAACATAAGCTAGATGTCTAGTCTTGGTAAGGTTCTTCGCGTATCATCGAATTAAACCACGTGATCCACCGCTTGTGCAAGTCCCCGTCTATTCCTTTGAGTTTTAAGCTTGCGCTCGTACTACCCAGGCGGTTCTCTTAACGCGTTAGCTGCGCCTCTCAGAGGGTCGATACTCCAAAAAGCTAGAGAACATCGTTTACGGCGTGGACTACTGGGGTATCTAATCCCATTCGCTACCCACGCTTTCGTGTCTCAGCGTCAGAAATGTGCCAGTGAACTGCCTTCGCTTTTGGTGTTCCCCATAATATCAACGGATTTCACCCCTACACTATGAGTTCCATTCACCCCTCACACTCTCTAGTTTTGCCGTTTCTTTTGCAGATCCTGGGTTGAGCCCAGGGCTTTAACAAAAGACTAACAAAACCGCCTACACACGCTTTACGCCCAATAATTCCGGATAACGCTCGGGGCACTCGTATTACCGCTGCTGCTGGCACGAGTTTAGCAACCCCTTATTCATGAGCTAATGTCAATAAACTTCTTCACTCATAAAAGACCTTTACACTCCGAAGAGCTTCATCGATCACGCTGTGTCGCTCCGTCAGACTTTCGTCCATTGCGGAAGATTCTCGACTGCGGCCTCCCGTAGGAGTATGGCCCGTGTCTCAGTGCCATCGGTGGGGGCCAGGCTCTCACCTCCCCTAAGCGTCATTGCCTTGGTAGGCCATTACCCTACCAACAAGCTGATACTTCGCAGGCTCTTCCCAAAGCGATAAATCTTTACCCTTGCGGGACTATCAAGAATTATCCCACCTTTCGATGGGTTATGCTTGACTTTGGGGGAGATTCCTACGTGTTACTACCTCGTTCGCCGTGGGTCTAAACCCACTCGACTTGCATGCCTTATCCACACAGCCAGCGTTCATCCTGAGCTAGGATCAAACTCTAAAATAAAGTTTCCTAGTAAACAGAATAAATCTGTATTAGAAAAATTGAAATGAAACGAAACAAGAGAAAAATAATATCTTCTTTTGTTTTTTTCGGTTTTGAATTACGAAATAAAATTCGCCACTCAAAACTTTTGGACTTGTCGTTTTTTTGATTTGTTTTTAAACAAATCAGATGCATGTTGCTTTGAATTGCCTAAAGCAATTCAAAAACTATTAAGTTTTCAAAGAAACTATCTTTATCAGAATAGAGACTATTATATAGATATATAAAAAAAAGGCAAGCAATTTTTTTCGTTCCTTTGAAGAACTCTCGCTTCTTAGTTTATACCAAAATAATCCTAACAAATAACATTGTTAAATGATTAGAAGAAGTCGAGTGTTTGTAAGGCCTATGGGTTTAATTACGTTTACATGATTGACAAAAACAGATGTTTTGAGTATAGTGTTGCCAGTAATTATAGTCCTTTCAATGATTTTTTCGCAAATTTTGCTTTCAATTCATAAGGAGAATGCATGCAACAAGAACAAGGAACGACTCCAGCTTTAAAAGAAAGATTCAGTCTTGAAGCGACTTCTGTCACAGGGATAAAATTAAAGCTAGACCCTCACTCCTGTGAGAAGTATGGATTTAATCATGGTGCCTCTGTGCGATACATGAGATGCACTTTCGGAAAAATTATGGGTGAAGATATTCATGGCCAGCTCTGGGTGGCTGCCGACAAAGACTCTGGAAAAGTCAGACTTTGTCGCAATCCATCACAACTTAAAATTGCCTACCGTTCGCAATAACAAGAACAGCTTCACCGAAAAAGACTACCAAAATGTCCCTAGGGGTTGAGGTGGTCTTTTTTTTATTTTCTAGATTGCTTCGGGACAAAGCCCTCGCAAAGACGAAAGACGACGAATGGCGGAGCCATTCGTCGTCTTTTTCTATCAGCTATCAGCTACAAGCTATGAGCTTCTCTTTATTTATGCATTCTAAAGAAAACTTGGTAAATTGAGCCCAAATTTATCAGTATAAGGATAAGTACGATGAGCCAACCAATCACGGGAAGAATACCGATAATAGTTAAAACAACGGAACCCCAGAGTATCGTCTTCCAATTTACAGAATAATTGTCTTTTTTAGTAATTGCCAAAATTAACCAACTTCCAAAAGTTACACCCGCCAAAGCGCTCGCAATTATTATTGATGACAAATAAATTGTCAAAACAATCAACCCAAGCCAAATACCAACTACAGTAATCATCAAGATAACCATAATGATTGGCACTAATATCAAAACAGCAAATCCTGTCCCTAAACTTTTCCAAAAACTAGTAATGCTTTCTTTAACCACTGCAGTAGTAAATTTTTTAAATAGGTAGGCGAAAAACAAAGCTACAATAATCATTCCTATCAACTTGATTAAAAGTGCTACAGAAATGATTGCAAAGATAAATCCTGCCAATGCTCCCTTGTCTAGATCATGCTTCCCTGCTCCTTTTTCATTTATAATCGTTTCTCCCAAAACAACGGCTCCTTCATCCATCACAATTTCTTTGGTTGAATAATATTCGAGGTTTCCTTTTATCACGGCATTACTTCCGAGTCTGATCTCATCAACTTTATCAATTTTCACATTGCCACCAATTTCACTATTGATAGTTAAAACTCCGCCACTCAAATAAATATTGCCAGTAACTGGTCCTTGGATATCTACCACTCCCCCTCCGGCAACTAAATCTCCGCCGACAGAAGCTTTACTCGAGATAGAAATATTCCCTCCACCCAGAATCAAATCATCTGTAATCTTTCCTTCAATAACAATATTTCCCCCACCTCCGTGGACGCTCCCTCCAACGTCTCCTTTTATCAATAAAGTCCCAGCGCCTGAATAAATAGACTGCCCAACATTTCCATTAATGTTTAAAATATTTCCCACAGCATGCAAACCTTTTTCTATATTTGCATCGACTGAGATAACATTCCCTGCCGTATAAAGATTTGTGATTTGTTCTTCCTGGCTAACAGTTACATTGCCCCCGTTTTTAGCTGCCGCACGAAAATCTGCTGCTTGAGTGCTTCCTGCAGTTGCAAAAAATGCAAAAGTTAAGGCAAGTATTAAATAAATAGCTTTTTTAATTTGCATAATAGTTTCAATTAATTTAGTAATATAATAATTAAATGATACCAATTTTGAATAAAAAAAGACAGGAGATTCTTAAATCGTTGACCCGAGTACTATTTTTTGCTTTAATGGTTTAGAAATAGGAGACAGACTGTCCTTTAGGACATAACCACATAGAAAAAAGGAGGAAGCAAAAGATGGCACTAGAAAAATTCGGTTCCCATTGGTTTATCCATTATTCCTATCAGGTTTCTGGCAAAACCCATGAAGCGAGTATTTATCTCACTGATCCGGGAACAAAATATTTTCGATACAAGAGGATGAGAAGGGCCATCGGAGATTGGTTGAATAAAATTCATGATGGCGACCTTAAAGTTGTCATCAGAAATTACTTTCAGGTTTCCAAGATGGAAATCGATAACTTCTGGGCCGGAGTACCGAAAGAATCTTGCATGGTAGAGGATATCACTTTAATTTGATCTGATTTCACTTCCAAAACAACACCCGCCCAAAAAGAAACCGCCCGTTTCTATTGGGCGGTTTTCTTATTTCTATTTTTTCATTCTATCATTCTATAGAATGTTAGAATGTTGTTCTTTAATGGTTGGAGTTGGGAGAATTAAAATCCTTTACAAATCAAGCTTCGTGATGTATGTTTTAAGCAGAAAAAAGAGGTTTTTGTGAACTTTCTTATACAAACTATGGGGTGAAAAAATGCGGAAAGAAATAGTCCAACAGGTTATTGATGATTATATTACTCCCACCGAAGAAGAGGTCATAACAGCTCTGATTGATGGATTAAAGAACCATCGAGAAAATGTTGTGGCGTGGGTAAAAGATAATCTAATAGAGTGGATGACTGTAATTGCTTTTCAAAACAAGGGGGCCATAGCTATCTACGATTACCCCCAAACAGCCGAGGATATTGTTTGCCGCTTGGAAGAAATCCACGCCGACAAACTCAAGTAACTTGTACCTTTTCAAGTAGCCCAAAAAGCCCCGCGAAGATGCGGGGCTTTTTTTATTCCTATTTTTTAATTTCTACTTTTTCATTCTATCATTCTATAGAATGATAGAATGTTGTTTTTTTTATTTCTTTTCTTTCTTTTTATTTTTTCCAATCTTCGATTATGATTTTTTTTCCTGAGCGGTGGATGTTGAGTTTTTGTTTTTCACGAATTTTTAATTCATCGACGATTTCAGCAGGAATTACGACGGATAAACTCCTCTTCCCCACCCTCGTAACTTTTCTAGTATATTTTTCCATATAATTTGAATAGTTATTTTTTTAATATTTTTATTATAGCATCTGTTACGTAGCGTGCTACGTAACAATCTACGTAACAAAATTTTTTAAGATTTGGGTTGGGGGTTGGAGATTGACAAATGAAAGTAAATCTTGTATTCTTGTACGAGATTTGATTTTGTTTTTGACAATTTAAAGACTATTCAACACGAGGAGTTTGCCATGAAAGATTCAGCGATGAAGAGTTATAGGAAATTGATCCTTTTTTTGTTCGGAGTAAATTCGTCTGAAAAAGCGACCAAGGGAATGCTGCCATTCATAGAAAGTGACATCACCATAATCAATGACCTTGTTGATTCCCTTGGGGAAATGGGTTCACTGATTATTGGGTGGAAGTTTGGTCTGGGTGGAAAAAAAAGAAAAACGAGGAAAGATATTGCCCATCTATATGATGTTCCTGAACATGTTATTTTGAAGAAAGAAGACGAAGTTAAAGATACATTACTTGATATGTTGGGGAAATCAAAAATTTTCAACATTTCAGTAAAAAAGCTTCTTCGGATTCACTTCAAAAAAACTGTGGAGGAAAAACAGCGAATTATTTCCGAGCTTGAAAAAGAGCTCGAGAAAATTGTTGCAGAAAAACGCCGGGAAATCTCTGAAGCCTATAAAGACTTGGGAAGAGCCGATTGGCAAAGACGTTGGAGAAAATCTCTCTTGGAGAATTTTAATCCTGATATAGGGTTAGATCCGATTAGGGAGCTAAGTATTGACGAGCTTTTTTTATCGATTCGTGGAACAAGATGCCTAAAAGGATCTGGTATCACTACAATCGGTGATCTGCTCAAAAAAACCAGGAAAGAACTCCGGCGAATTCATGGTTTTGGACTAGGTACAGCCAACGGAATAGTTGTTGATTTGGAAGAATATGGATTGTTATTGGCTGAAGAATAGGTTTTTGAAACCGTTTCTTCCAAAGCCCCGTGGAAACGCGGGGCTTTTTTTATTTCTATTTTTTAATTTCTATTTTTTCATTCTATCATTCTATAGAATGATAGAATGTTATTTTTTAATGTTTGGGGTTGGGGGGTTCCATTGACAAATGTTTTTAATATGATAATATGATAGTAATGTTATCGAGCAATTCTATTGCTAGGTAACGAAACTACCACCTTAAAAGCGGTGGCGACTAAGGGGAAAATATCTAGGGCTTTAGATACCCGAAGCGAATAAAGGCGACGTGATGCCTACACGTTAGCCTTTTTTATTTCCTATTTTTTCATTCTATCATTCTATAGAATGATAGAATGTTGTTTTTTTTATTTCTTTTCTTTCTTTTATTTATTAATTTCAGATCTTAATTTCATCCAAAGTTTACCAAGGTGATTTTCTCCATCTTTGTTTGGCCCCCAACCCCAAAAAGCATCTTTGTGAGAATCCTCAATGATTTCGCGTTCTTCTGTTTGTAATAATTTCTCTTGAATATATGGATGTTGTTCTAATTTAGCTCGAATGATTTCTTCCATAATAGATAGTTTAAGATCTTCCCAATCATTTTTTACTTTATCCGGATATTTCTGGGCTATTTTTTTTGAATCATAAGATGAACGAGCATTTTTAATCTCATTGATAATATTTTCGTCTGTAAATTTTGCGGATTGATAAGCGTGTTCTAATGTCATCCATAAGGAACCTTTCCATTCAACAGCAAAGGATGAAAAATTTGAAAAGCAATAAAATTTTTTTTCATAAAATAAAATTGGTTCTTTATTTTCCATATGAGTTTTATTATAACAGTATTTAGTTGGTAGTTGGTAGTTGGTAGTGAGTAGCAAGTATCAAGGAGTAAGTAAAAAAGCCCACCGGAGTGGGCCTTTCTTGATTGAAGAATAAAAACGGTTAAATACGAAAGATTTCCTGTGCTGTTTTTTCGACAGCGTCGAGCGGGTCATCCGCATTAACGATAGCCCCACCAATGACTATTTTGTCGGCACCGTTGCTCAGGGCAAATCCAGGAGTCCCTGTTCTCTTCTGGTCAACTTCGTCACCAGTAAGTTTCCACGCGGGGGTAATCCCTGGGACAAACTTTCTGAGGCCTGTGAGCTCTCGGCGTTCATTCAAAACGGGCAACTCTTTGGAGGAGCAAACTAGATATTTTACGCCCGAGAGAACAACAATCCTGGCCAAACTAATAACTGAGGCCTTTGATGGGTGCCCGCTTCCAAGGTGAACCAATTCTTCAGAAAACGATGTCAGTTCCGTGACAGCGATAATTGACGCATTATCACCACAGGCATTGACCCCGTCTGACATCATGTCAACCTCGCCCTTGGCCATAACGGTTACAAATTGAACCATCCCCGAAGAAATATATGGTTCGAGTCTTCCAACCACAGTCCTAGGGATATCGAAAAACTTAAGGTCAACCCAAATGGGTTTGCCATACTGGGCCAATTCTTCAAATAGCCGAGGTTCGCCGTCTTTGCGAAAGGCTTCTTGATCAACCAACCGATTGATTTTGAAGCCAAAAATGGACGGGTGCGGCGCTATCATTTTGGCGATTTCCAAAGCGCGCTTTTTGTTTGTGTCCAATGCTGCCCAAATCTTTCCATTAAAGTTCACGGCGTTTCTCCTTCCTTGTTATTTTTTGTCAGTAAGTTCTGGCCAGTTTTGTTTCGGACGATGACCTCCTTTGTTTACTGTTTTTATTCCTTAAACGTCAAAGGACTGTGATCGGGACAACCCCAATAAAACTGGATTCATACTATCAAAGACGGTACTAAAATACAACGATAAAGGGATAGTTAGTAGTAGGTAGTGAGTAGTTGGTAGTAAGTAATAAGGGAAAAATTAAAAGGCCCACAGGAGTGGGCCTTTCTTTATTCTACAAGAACTACGTTTCTGTCAGCCGAGAGCTACTGCTCTTAGTGGCTCAACTCCTGAGGAATTGGCGATTCTCCTTCGGAGAGTCTCCACGAAAAGGGAAAAATCTTTCTCTCCTCGGAGAGTGTTGCGGATTTGAGAAATCTCTTCCTCGGACGGGTCGTGAAGCTCTCCACAGTTTTCGACAACCCCTGTTGCCATGTTTAGAATTGGGAGCCAATCTCTGTTTTCTGTGACCCCCTGTAACCTTTGCTCGTGTACTTGGAAGCCAGAATTCTCGGGAGGAAAAAAATCAGTGAAGACCACCATCCTCCCCCCTTCTGAAAAAACAAGTCCGATGCAATTGAACTGTGTTTTTTTATCTTTTTTTCTGTTAGATAAAATACAATTAGGGAACTTCATGGCAACCTCCTCTCAAAGGAACATAGATTCATCTTAAACGACATTTTCTGAGTAAAATATAACATAGTCTTGACCGTTATCGCAACAAAATTTTAAAATCCACAGTGCTCCGGTTACTGGGGATTTTTATTTAATTAAGATTGGCTAAGATGAGAAATTTGTGGTAAATTTTACTTGAGAAATAACAGTCTTTCGAAGAAAAACTTTAGAGAGGAGCCCCTCCATGAAACTGAAACCTATACGACCCATCTTAACTGGATACTTTTTATTAGCCACAGGAAAGGGAGAAGAAAAAGCAAAAGTAATCAATGGTTTTGATTTAACAAAAATTCATATTCCCGACGACACTATCCGAATTCACCACTTTCTAAATATTAACGCCATCGCAGAATTAAACGGAAAAAAAATCAAACTCCATGGAGAAAAGAGTTTGGAAATAAAATCGTTTGTATGTGGGAAAGGAGACCCTCCTCCAAACGATGAAAGGGGTTGTTGGGAAGAAACCCTTGGACCACCTGATTTTCCTCGAAAGATTTTTCAGTTCATTCGAAAAAAGTGAAGTCTTCTTTGTTGAAGATTTCGAGAGCCCTACGCTTGCGCGGGGCTTTTTTTTTAGTATATAATAAAATAAGTAAAAAATTGTTTCTTTTTTGATAGACTTGTTCTTTTTCTTTAAGGGGGATTTCATGCAAAACCAACGGGAGAGAGAAATATCGGTATGGTTTGTTGTGGGCATCGTCATCACAATGATGGTAATTTCGATAAATCTTGCTGAGATTATTGATGCCAAGTTGGTTGAGTGGGCGTTAAGCCCCGATCACGAAACGAGGTCTTTGAAACTTTTTTTGATTCCTACCTCAAGGGAAGATATATTGATGACACTTGTGTATTGTATCTTCGCCCTGTTGGGGAAAATAAAAAAATAAAAAGCGTGGTGCCCGGAGGCCACCACGCTTTTTCTTTTTGATTATTATAATCCGAAGGCCCCGAATGAAATTGTAAACTTGCCGACGAACTTAAATGATTCAAATTTGGATGAAATTTGAGGAGACAAGAAAAAAACTTCCGAGCCGTATTTAATATACGGTGAGGAAGTTTTTTTCGTAGTCGACGAAGAAGTTCGTCAAATTTGGATTATTTATTAGAGAATTTTTGCCAAGTAACAAGCAAAGGAGAAGCCAGGAATATTGATGAGTAAGTTCCAAAGGTAACTCCAAAGACGAGAACCAATGCAAATTGTTTTGTTGTTTCTCCTCCAAAGAAAAACAAAGAGCCAAGGGCAATCAAAACAGTTAAAGATGTATTTATAGAACGAGCAAAAGTTTGACTTAAACTCTTCCCAACAATTTGTTCAAAAGTTTCCCCTTTTAGGCTATTTTTAAGATTTTCTCTAACCCTGTCAAAAACAACGATAGTATCGTTCACTGAAAATCCGAGAATCGCCAAGAGAGCAGTCACAAACAAAATATCAATTTGATAATCAATATAGAAATGACCTAATATAACAAAGATACCAGTTGGGATAGAAATGTCATGAATAAGAGCCAAAATAGCCACCATTCCATATTTCCATGATGAGACACTTTCTTTTCCTAATTCAGAAACTTTTCTAAAAGAAAAAGCGACGAATAAAATAATAGCAATAATGACCAAGATAAGACCCCACAAAGCCTTGCTTTTCAATTCTTCTCCAATAACAGGACCAATCGAGTTAAATCTTTTTTCCTCAATTTTTACAGTATCACCAAGAGCAAGAGAACTCATAACACCTAATCTTTCTTCTTCGGTTAAATCTTTGGTTCTCAAAATAACCCCGTCCCCTCCGGCTTTCTGAATCGTGTAATTTCCAAGATCTAATTTATCTAAATCTTCTCTGATAGATGGCAAATCGATTTCACTTTCAGGATAAATAACCTCGGTGATTGCTCCTCCTGTGAAATCAATACTGAGATTAACCCCGTAGAAGGCCATCACGAAAAACGAAGATCCTACTAACAAGACTGCGATCGTATAAAATATTTTTCTGTATTTAATTACAAACATAATGATTAGTAGTAAGTATTAAGTAATAAGTAGTAAGTCAAAAAAATTTACTTCACAAGCTTTCTCGTGAATCTTAATTATTAATTTTTTTAAAAAATTAATGTGTTTATATTATACCAAAAGGGGCTTATGGGCAAGTTCTCACCTCTTTGTTCTTAATAAAAGGGCAAAAAAACCGCAGGAGGCTGTATGGGACAGCTCCCTGCGGTTTAGAACCTCTAACGACAATGTAGATTTTACAGAGCCATCGGCATTGATAATTCGTCAATACCTTCTTCGACTTTTTGGGGAATTTTGACAGTTGGAATTTCCAGCCCCGGTTGAAATCCTTCATCGGAGCAAGAGGCGATGGGGTCAACCTTACGATCCCAAACCTTTTCGGGTGGAGTGGAGTCCAATTGCTCCTTGGTCGGTACCGAGATAATGGTCGGTTTCGTGTCTTTCCTACGAAGGAGCACTTCGGAAAGTTCCCTTTCGCCGACGGTTCTGAGGTCACTGTCGTCTACGACCTTACTTGGGTACAATGATTTTGGGTGTTCCTTCAGACTAACCTTTGAGTTGAGAGGGATTCCTTTGTGGAAGATACGAAGAAGTTCATTTTGTTTAGCAGAAAAAAATGAACCGGGATGACTCTGCCCCTGAAGGTAAACGCTTAACATATGTAAATCATGCTTAGCCCACCCCCAACTAGATAATGGATCAAAGTCTTGGGGGGTAAACAAATCGCCTACAGGCCCGTAGTATTTATTGCTTAATAAGCCATTTACTAAGCATTCTACTTCTTCACTGTTGTTCCCAGCAATGATATTCCAGCCAAATTCAGGGTCAACGACATCGTATTCAATGATACAATTTCTATATCTTAAATCCCCCAACACTTTAAGATAAAGGTATCCTCCTTTTTCTAATGAAATGGTGTCACTAAAAGAGAAGGTATTTGTTTTGTTGGCTAACTTAAGCCAAGCCTCCGGACAAATGACAACTCCAAAAAAAACTCCTAATACGGAACTCGCCACCATAACCACAGTTCCTAGCCTTACATCTTTTTTGTCGATGGCCTTCATAGTCTTATCCCTTATCAAAGATTATTGTCAAAATCGCCTATGTTTCTGGGTTGAATATAGCAAAATAGGAGGGGGTTTGCAATGGAAAATAAAAGATTCTGGATTGCTTCGGGCCAAAGCCCTCACAAAGACGAAAGACGACGAATGGTGGAGCTATTCGTCGTCTTTTTTGAGATTTAGAAATTTCAAAAGTTCTCAAGGTAAAATCTTCCATTCACTTCGCTACCCGAGGGCTTGCCCCAAGTGCTATCCCCCGCTTCACCTCGTAGAGAAAACTATTAAATAATCAAATTTGGATACAGTTCGAGGAAGCGAAGGAAAATTGTTTGAGCCTTATTTTCTATAAGGTGAAAATAATTTTTCTGAAGCTGACGAAGAAATGTGCCGAATTTGATTATTTAAGCCCGTTGCTAAATAAAAATTTGGATAAATCTCCCTCCTTTTTTGGAGCAATTGCCAAAAGCAATGTTCTCGTTATTGTAAGGGCTGTGAACATACTGATTAGAACTCCGATACCGAAAGTCAAAGCAAACCCCTGAACCAATGATGTTCCAAGCCAGAACAAAATCACCGCAGTAATAATACTTGAAATATTTGAGTCACGAATTGAAAGCCAAGCTCTTGCAAAACCTTCCTTTATAGCATTTTCTATATCCAAGCCCTTTCTCAATTCTTCCTTTACTCTTTCAAAGACAAGAACATTTGCGTCCACTGCCATACCAATAGACATAATAAATCCTGCGATACCTGCTGATGTCAAAGTAACCGGGACAACTTTGAATAGTGCCAACATAATCCCTACATAAAACATTAAAGCGACAACTGAAATAAAACCAGGTAATCGATACCAAATAAGTAAAAAGAATGCCACCGCGATTAAACCATAAAGTCCTGCATTAACTCCCTTGTTAAACACGCCTTCGCCCAAAGAAGCTCCAACAGTTTGGGTAGAAAGCAATTCAATCGGCACAGGCAAAGCTCCGTAGTTTAAATCTCTAACAAGTTTTTTTGCCTCTTCAGGACTGAATCCACCAGAAATTTCTGCCTTACCATCTCTTATGGCTTCCCTAACAACAGGAGTTGTTATTGGGGCACCATCTAAATAAATTGCTACTATTTTACCAATATTTTCTTTAGTTATTTCAGCAAACATAGCTTTCCCTTCTGCGTTGAAGGAAAGTAAAACCGTTGGCTCACCTGTTGTTGAATCAAAAGAAAGTTGAGCTTTATCTAAAAGACTGCCGGTTAAACCAGTATCCAAAAAAGGTTCTTCCAAAGCTAGTGGGTCTGGCTCTGGAGTAACTTGTCCATCTCCTATAATTTCTACATTTTGTAAAGTTTGGAAATAAATTTCTTGCGCAGCTAAAATCTCCTGAGTTTTTCCGTCTGGTCTTTCTACTTTAAATTCTAGCAACGGTGTTTCTCCGATAAGAGTTACTGCTTGGTTAATATCTGTAACACCGGGAAGTTCTATAATAAGTCTGTAATCTTCACCAGCTTTTTCTATTTGTACCAATGGTTCAGCAACACCAAAAAGGTTTGTTCTTCTTTCGATAACATCTCTTAACCCGTCCATTGCATCCTTTGCGTCTACCCCTCCTCCTACCTTTGAAGTATCAGCGTTATAGACCAACTGAGTTCCTCCAGCTAAATCAAGCCCTAGTTTGAAGGAAAATTTTGATTCTGGATTTACTTGAGAATTATAAATGAAATAACCAATTAATCCACCTATTATTATTAAAAATATCGCTGTTATTCTAATTTTCATAAATTTATTTTCTGTGTAAATAAAACATTGTTTATATTATATCAAATGGAAAGAATATGCAATTTTTAAAATTATTTAAGGCCCGAGAATCCTTGCGGATCCTCGGGCCTTGGCCTTTGTTTGTGCGTCCTTTTCAGGACGCGGAATCGAGCTCGTCGGCGATTCTTGCGAACTCACCGGCACAACGGCGAAGAGTATCAACCATATCATCCACTTCGGTGGTTGATGCCGCCTGTTTCACGATGTTCTGAACTACCTGAGAAGTCACTTGGGGGAAATTTTTTTTCAATTGCATCCCCAGCCTAAAGACAAGACTAGTAAATGATTTTCTGATATCACATGCGTCCTTTTTCTTGCCAGTTTTTTTGCCGACGATGTTGTCAGCCATTTGCCTTGAATTTTCGACCCTTAGTTGAAGGGGCAACTCAAGATTTTTGTTGTAAATCTCCATCTGCCTTTCTTTGGGGACTCTAGCAATAGCAACGGCTTCATTGAAGCGCAACTGTTTATCACTTTCGATTTCGCTCCCCATGAGTTTCTGCAATTGTGGCAAAAGCTCCTGCAAACGAAGATAGCAATATAAGGTAGACTGCGACATCCCCAACAACTTTGCCAACTGGTAAACACTTTTCCCATTTTTTGAAGTCTGTAACCAAATGGCCTCAGACAACTCCATATGGGTATGGGGCTTGCCACAATTGTTGGCAATCAAAGATTGCAAATGATGATTCATTTTGTGTTCCGGCTCACGGACGATGTCAACCTCAAGCCACTCAAGGGGTTGGCAAGTTCTCCACCGCCTTTCGCCGTCAACAAGCTCAAACTCGATAGAAGACTTTGGGTCATCAACGAGAACACGAAAAACTTCAATTCTTTTACATTGACCTCCTTCCTCGATACTTTCCTTCAACAATTTTAAATCGCCAAATTCTTTTCTCGGTTGAAAAGAACAAGGCCGAATCTGGCGAGCCTGAACCATGATGGTTTCAAGAACCCGACCTTTCGGAGCAACGGCTACGGCTGGAATGAGTTGAACCACTTTGTCTTGCCCAGTTTTCTTTTTTGCGGTCTGAACCATGGTGCAACCCTCCTTGTGAAAAAATTGTCGTTAGCCTCGATATGAAATAGAACTCTTATTCCGGTATTTAGGATAACACAATAAACAAACAAAAAACAAGCACGAGTTTAGTAAAGTAAAAAATAAAATTGACAGTGGCTTTGCCTCTGTCAATTTTATTTTTTAGACTTAAATATTTTTCTTATTGCCCATACCCCAACAATACTCAAAAGGATTCCTCCCACTATATCTAGTGGCCAATGGACTCCTGCTACTACACGGGCTAGTCCGATTAGGAAGGCTCCTATCAATAGAGAATTGGATAGCCATTTTGGGTGATAATAATAGCTCATCAAAGCAAGGGTAAAAAAGAAAGTCGTATGACCTGATGGAAATGAATCTACATCACCGTGGGTAAAAAGTAGATTAATATTATCATTAAACCAAAAAGGCCGTGGGCTATAATAAAGAAAATTTATAATTTGGGAGATCCCCCAAACAGCAAAAGCTGAAAGTATAATCACAGAAACTGCTTTTAAATTATAAAGGGAGAGTTCCCCCTTTCTGAAAAATTTATATAAATAATAAGAAACTAGAATAGCTACCAACCAAAAAGGAAGATACGTGGCACAAAAAATTATAAAGGTACCTAACCAATGATTTTGAAGCGCGAAATTATTTAAAAAAGTAAAAATTATTTGATTCATTATTTGATTATAACAGACTTTAATTACCGTTCTTTAATTTTTTCCACTGTTCTATTTCTTTATGGTGGCCAGAAAGGAGAACTTTTGGAACTTTATAATTTTTATCTTTGTATTTAAAGCTTTCGGGGCGAGTGTAAACTTCGGAAGAAGCGATTCTACTTTCTTCTAAAGACTCTTCATTCCCTAAAATACCTTTGACTTGGCGGGTGATTGTATCGATTAGAACCATGGCAGGTAATTCCCCACCGGTTAAGATATAAGGGCCGATAGTTATATCGTCAGTTTTAAAAACCTTTTTTACTCTGGCATCGATACCTTCATAATGTCCTGAAATAATAATGACGTCTTTATAATTTTTAGAAATCTTTTTTGCATAAACATTATCAAATTGCTTTCCTGAGGGTGAAAGAAAGATTATTTTTACTTTTTGTTTTTTGCCTTTGGCTTTTTGAACCGCTTTTATCACCGGTTCGGCTTTTATCACCATCCCTGGGCCCCCTCCATAAGGCCTGGAGTCAACCTGTCTTTTATTTTTGGCGAAATCACGAGGATTGTAAAATTTAATTTTTATTTTTTTATCTTTGATTGCCCTAACCAAAATAGACTCATTTAGGTATGAGTCGAGAGCTGAGGGGAATAGTGTAATAATGTGGAAGTTCATAGTTTTTAGTTTTTAGAATTATTTTGTAAAATAACAAACTATAGTAATATACTACGGTTTTTTGTGGTTTTTATCAAACTTAAATTTTAAAACAAAAAAACAACGAGGCGTTTGCCTCGTTGTTTTTTTGTTTTGATTTACATCTTTAGGTCTTCGATTGCTTGGTCGACAGTTGCGCTATCGGCAGCAACAACATTGTTTTCTCTGTTCTCACCAGCGAATCTTGTACTTCCTTCTGGTTCGTTAATCTTTAGATTAACACGAGCGTTATTTTTCATTCCAACAACTCTAAGTAGTGTTCGAATAGCCTTAGCAGTATTACCACTTCGGCCAATGATCTTACCCATGTCTGCAGGAGCAACATCGAGAGTCATTAAAACTCCCATCTCGTCAACTTTTCTGTTAATCTTAACTGCGTTTGGTTCGTCAACTAATTGTTCAACAACAAATTGTAAAAATTTCTGATCGCTATCCATATTTATATTTCAATAATAATACTTTTAATATTCAGGCAGTAATTCGACCGTTTCGTGTTTCCTATCATTAGAAAAACACATTATTTTTTTCTAACTGCTAAAAAAATTATAACAAACAAGATAAAATTAATCAAACTAAAAAAGTACTAAGTACCAAGCAATAAGTAGTAAGAAAAATTTATGGTTTAGAGACAAATTGTTACCTCTTTAAGGCTTCAATTGGACTTTTTTGGGAAGCCTTGCGAGCAGGATAAATTCCAAAAATCAATCCAATAGCAATAGAAAAAACTAATCCTAATATAGCTGCCCCAAGAGGGAAACTAAAGGACCAAGTATACCCCGCGAGATTTAAACCAAATGTTATCAAGGTGGCTAGACCTGCCCCAAGAAGAACTCCGACGATACCCCCAGTGATTGTTAGAATAATTGCCTCAAAAAGAAATTGCACCATGACGTCTTTGTTGGTTGCTCCGATAGCTTTTCTTAATCCAATTTCTTTTGTTCTTTCGGTAACAGACACAAGCATAATATTCATAACACCGACTCCACCAACCACTAGAGATATTCCTACCACAGCGGAAAGAAATAAGGTCAAAGCATCAAGGATAGTACTAATTTGATCAAGCATTCCCTCGGGAGTGACAACAAAAAAATCATCTTTAGTAATATCGGTGATATCGTGTCTCTCTCTTAAGGTATCTTTTATATCTTGGACCGTCTGGTTAACAAATTCTGCGCTAGTCGCTTTTAAAATTATCTCGTGATAATGATTGATACCCAACAAATAAACCTGCGCGGTTGAATAAGGTATTACGATTATCTCATCAACGTTAAAACTTGAAACTTGTCCACGAGAAGACATTACCCCAATAACTCTAAAATTTCTTCCTTTAATTTTTATATTTTTACCGATAACATTTTCTTCATTCCCGAACAATTCTTCTTTTACTTTTGAGCCGATAACAGCTACGCTAGCCTTATTTTTTATATCTATATCATCAAACAAAACCCCTGATTCTAATTCTGCTCCGAACATCTTTACCATCAATTCGGCAGACCAGCCAAAGTTGGTGGCCTTAAAGGTTTCTCCTCGATAAGAAGCTGTACCGGGCACCATAACGGCTGGGGCAATTTCTGCTAAATAGGGTACATTACTTTTTCTTTTTAGAGCCTCAACATCTTCTGTGGTCAGAGAATCAAGAAAAAGAGCATCTGTTATATCAGAAAGTCCTTTTGGTTGTTGTCCTGGTCGAATGACTATCGTATCTGTTCCCATTCCGCTTAACTCCCCCATTATTAAATTCTCGGCTCCTTTTCCTAAAGAAAAAATTAATATGATCGCAGAAATACCAATAACGATTCCTAAAATAGTTAGAAGGGACCGAACCATGTTCGTTCTTAATCCCATGTATGAAGTTTTGAATAAGTGTTTTATTTGCATATTAGGAGAATTTTAAATTTTACTTGATGAATTCACCCTCTTCCCTTACGTGGGCGACTTTTTCATCTGAAAAAATTTTACCATCGAGGATTCTAATTATTCTTTGGGCGTATTCTGCAGTGTGGGTTTCGTGAGTAATCAGGACGACAGTTTTCCCTTTGTGAGACAATCTTTTTATAATATCCATAACCTGCCCACCAGATTTTGAATCCAAGTTCCCTGTCGGTTCGTCGGCAAAAATAACATCAGGGTCATTAACTAATGCGCGAGCGATTGAAACCCTTTGTTTTTCTCCAACAGAAAGTCGCTGAGCATCATTCCCTATTCTATGAGAAAGTCCAACGGCTTCAATAGCTTTCGTGGCCAAATCATTCCACTGCTTTTCTGGAACATCTGAATAAACTAGTGGCAACTTAACATTCTCCAAAACACTAGTTCCAGAAAGTAAATTAAAAGACTGAAAAACGAAACCTATTTTTTTATTTCTTATATGAGCGATTTCATCGTCATCAAAATTAGCGATATTTTCGCCATCAAAAAAATATTCACCTTTTGTGTATTGATCCAAAAAGCCAATCATATGAAGCAACGTCGACTTCCCCGAGCCAGAAGCTCCCATTATTGCAACAAACTCGCCTTTCTGAATATCAAAAGTCACCCCACGAAGAGCTTGTGTTGGAATCTCGCTATCATAAAAAGTTTTTTCTAAATCTTTGACTGAAATTAAAGGTTGCATAAAAATATAGTTAAAAGTTTATAAAGTTTTTAAAGTTGAAAGTTGAAGGTTTTTGAGTTTTATTGACGGATTTTGCGAAGCAAAATCCGTCACTTTTAACTTTATACCTTTATAAACTTTCTACTTACTTGTAATAACCTTATCCCCTTCTTCTAGCCCTGAAATTATTTCGATGCTTCCGCTGGTGCTTCTTAGCCCAGTTTCGATTTCTCTTTCAACAATTTCTTCCCCCACAAGAACCTCTGCATATTTTCTTCCATTGCTGTGGATAGCCCGAGCAGGAATAGATATTACATTTTCACGAACACCTGTAAGAATATCAATATTAGCTGTCATTCCTGATTTGATTCGATCATCTTTTTCAACAAATTGTAAAATTGTTTTATAAGTAGAAACGCCATCAATTATAGTTTCGGCTGGTTCAATTGAAACAATTTTTGCCATAAAAATAGTATCATCTTCGTAAGCGTCTAACGTGACTTCAGCCGTATCGTTTGTTTTTATCTTTGCCACATCAGCTTCTGGAACATTTGTTTCTATTTCAAATTGAGCCTCGCTTATAACAGAGAAGGCCAGGGCGTTTGGCTGAATAATTTCCCCCACTTCGACTTCTCTTTTTGTTACTATGCCTTTTATCGGTGAGTAAATTATTGTTTTCCCGATAAGAGCACTGTAATTATTAACGTTGGCTTCAGCTGATTTTACTTTAGATTTTTGTTCAGCGATTTGTCCTTCTGTTGCTCCGGCTTCTTTCAAAACCAGTTCTTGTCTGGCAAGTGACAAAGTAGATTCGGCTGTACGTAATTTTTCATCAGACGCAGAAATATTAGCGATGGCTGTATTAACACTTGTTCTGGCAATATTTACATCAGACTTGTAACCATCAATCGTGGTTTGGGAGAAATTGGAATTAGCACTCATGCCGTTTACTGCCAAAGCAACTTTGTCCAAATAATAATTTATTTCACTTAAATTTTGTTTCGCGATATTGGCATAATTGGAAAGATTGGAAAAAATATTTTGATCATTTAACAAGCTCGTGCTCCAAGAAGTTAAGGTACTTTCAATTGCCATTCTCTTGGACTCGATATCTATCTCTAAGCCTGAGCTGGTATTAAAAATTAACTGCGGATTAGTACTTCTTGGATTAATAAAAAGTTGGTCTGTTTGATTTCTAATAGCATCATCTGATTTGGTGTAAGAGTCTTTTATTTTATCAACTAAACTATTCTTGGCATCAGAGAGAGACTGTTCTGCATTTTGAACCCTCACCTGTTGAATTAAAATTTCTTCAGACCTTGTTCCTTCTTCTAAGTCTTTTAATCTTGTTTTTTCAACTTCTAATTGGGCTTGGGCTTGGGCATACTGTGCCTGGTATTGAGAATTATTTAATGCCGCCAATTGTTGACCTACATAAACCTTATCCCCCACATCAACAAAAACACTCGCTATTTTTCCACCAGATTCAAAGGCTAAATCAACCTTACTTGAAGGTTTCACCTTTCCAGTTACTCCCACTTCTTGCCGAATATCACCTCTTTCCGCAACAGCAAACTCATATGAGTTGCTATCATTTCCCCTGAAGAACAAGAAATAAGCCCCTAATATAACGGCTATTATTACTACAGTATATATAATGTATTTTTTTTTCATAAGTTTGATAAAGTTAATTTATTCTTCTATATTTTAGCATCTTTTAAAAAAATTGAGTAATGCCTTACTTTCTATATTGCCTGCAAGCTATTTTAAGATATTACAAAAAATCGGTAACTAATTTATCAATTCTCTCATGATTCTCAAGATTAACCCAAATGATTCTTTTGTCTCTTTTGAACCAAGTTTTTTGACGCTTGGCATATTTCTTTTCTTCTTTAATAGAATTTTCTATCATTTCTTCTTTGGAAATTTTATTTTTTAAATAACTAGCAATATGCTTGTGAGCTAAGCCTATTTCGTTCATCCTTTTCCATGTCATCCCTTTTTTGTGAAGATTCTCAGCCTCAGCAACAATTCCTGCTTTTACTCTTTTTTCGAACCTCCCTCCGATTCTCTTTTTTAAAACATCGTCATCTGTCCTAATCCCAATCTGCAAAATTGACAGGGGCAAGGCCACTGGCAATTTTAGTTTTGGGACTTTTCCGAGAGCAGTGGCAATTTCGATAGCTCGCATTAAACGGCGAGGATTTTTTTGATCTATTTCTCTGAAGCGACGATGATCTAATTTTTTTAATCGCCTACCCATTTCTTTTATCGCTTTCTCCCTGTCTTCTCTGAGTAGTCCTTCTAATTCTTTTCTTAACGTTAAATTTGGACTTACCTCCGGCAAAACAATATTGTCTACAATAGCCTGAATATAAAAACCAGTTCCTCCTGCAATAATTGGTAACTTCCCTCTTTTTAAAATATCTTTGATTACACTATCAGCCTTTTTCTTAAATTGAATAACAGAAAAAGCACGGTTAGGGCTGGCCACATCTAAAAGATGGTGAGGAATTCCTCGCATTTCTTTTTTTGTTACTTTTCCGCTTCCAATATCTAGGCCTTTAAAAACTTGCCTAGAATCAGCAGAAATAACTTCCCCATTATATTTTTTGGCCAAATCAACAGCTAGGTCCGTTTTTCCCGATGATGTTGGACCGAGGATAATAAGAATTTTTTGTTCATTCATGTTATTTAAGTTTACCCCCACACCTTTCTTTTGTAAAAGAAAGGTGTGGGGGTATACAAAAAATTTAGAGAAGCTGACAGCCGACAGCTCGTAGCTAACAGCTATTTAAAAAACAGCCCTGCAGGCGTAAACCTGCAGGACTGGAACATTTTTGAGAACTCAGAGATGGTTCATTACCCCGAGTCGATCCCTTATCCCCAGAAACCGGCGCAAAGATTCTTCCATTTCTGTTACCGCCCGCTTCTTTTCCCTCAAAATAGCAACTGCTCTTTCGAGAGTGTAGTCGATGATGTTTTTACCGAGCTTCAATTTGGGGTCAGCATAAAATGGAAGGATAATCTCATTGAATTCCTCCCGAGTATCAAACTCGAATATGCTGCTATCAGCGAACAAACGACACTCAACGACATTCTCATTTATTTTTGGGGGGTTTTCCTTCCGAGACAAACCTTCAATAGGCTCCTTGCGAAAAAAAACATCCACGATAAGAAGAGCGGCCAAATCTGCGATGATGAACAAGGACCTCTCAAAAAACTGGCCTTTTTCTTCCGACGTAGACAAGATTCCTACCGGGATCAATAACCACCCGTCATTTACGAGAAAAGCTTTAGGGAGTGTCTCGAAAATCTCCGCTTTGGTGATTCTTTTCTCGCCAAAACTCCCCTCAAGATTGTGGTTTAGACACTCGAGAAAAGTTTTCGCCTGACCGTATTCTTTGGCCATTTGGGGCAAAATACTCTTGCATGAAGATAGAGATTCTGAAACGAGCATCTTCCAATCAACAGCGGTTAAATTTTCAGGATTGATACTACCAGTGTTAACAGCCATGCCGAGTCTTGAAACTTGCTCTTCCTGTTTTTTTGTTGATCCGGTTCCTGTCGTCATCGCTTTATTCCTCCAAAAGATTAAGGTTATCAATGAAATCAAAGAGTTACATCCTGAATCATACTACAATAATCAAGTCTGGAAATCAAACAAACTCAAACTTCAAGAGAAAAATCAAGCCCTTTGACAAAAAAACTAGCTACTGTACTATATAAAGTATCCGAGGTGATTGTTGTGTTCACCAAACACAATACTTGAAAAAGTATCTGGATAATATTCAGACCAAACTAAGGGTAAAATTAAGTGGTCTAAACTTTAGACAATTTGGGTGGAACCGCGGAGAAATTCGTCCCAATATTGAAACCTTTCAAGGTTTCAATATTGGGACGAATTTTTTGTTTTATTAACACAGACTAAATTTTTTGTTTTACCAAACTAATTAAAAAATATTATGAGAAAAAATAATCAAGAGCAACTAGAAAAACTGCGACATTCACTCGCCCATATTATGATGCAGGCTTTGGAGAACCTTTATAAAGCAGTCCCAGCAATTGGTCCTGCTATTGAAGATGGTTTTTACCATGATTTTGATTCTGAGCAAAAAATTACGGAAGCTGATTTGAAAAAAATTAAAAAAGAAATGTTCAAAATTATTTCTAAAGATTTCCCGATTGAAAAAATTACAATGTCTATCGATGAAGGAATTAAACTTTTGAAAGAGAAGAATTATGTTTATACTCTTGAACTAGCCGAGGAACTAAAAGAAAAGAGGGAAAAAGAAATTACTTTTTACAAACAGGGTGATTTTATAAATATGTGCAAAGGTCCTCATTTAAAATCAACAGGAGAAGTTAACATGGAAGCTTTTAAATTAACAAAGATTGCTGGGGCTTATTGGAGGAATGATGAAAATAACAAAATGTTAAGCAGAATTTATGGAGTGGCTTTTGAGACTCCTGAGGAATTGGAAAACTATAAACTAATGCTTGTTGAAGCAGAAAAGAGAGACCATAGAAAACTAGGGAAAGAATTAGATTTATTTACTTTTTCTGACTTAATCGGCCCAGGACTTCCATTATTTACTCCCAAAGGAACTCTGATTCGAGACTTAATCATTGACAAGATTCAAAAGATTCAAAAGGTTTATGGTTATCAAAGAGTTGATATCCCTCATATCACAAAAAGTGATCTGTACAAAAAATCTGGACACTGGGAAAAATTTGGCGATGAATTATTTAAAGTAAAAGGAAAAAGTGAAACAGAATTTGTAATAAAACCAATGAGCTGTCCTCACCACACCCAGATATATGCCAGCAAACCAGTAAGCTACAAAGACTTGCCTATCCGTTATGTTGAAACAACAAAGGTTTATCGAGACGAACAAGCGGGAGAACTTATTGGACTTGCCAGAGTACGAAGTATTACCCAAGATGATGGACATGTTTTCTGTTCTCCTGATCAAATTGAAGAAGAAGTCGGAAATATTGTTAATGTTATTAAAGAATTTTATCAGTCACTGGATATGTTTAAAGAAGGCGACTTTTGGGTTTCTTTGTCTGTGAGAGATTCAAAAGACTTAGGAAAATATTTAGGGGATGAAAAACTTTGGGACAAAGCAGAAAGTACTTTAGAAAAAATTGCTAAAAAAGAGAAACTTCCTTACAAAAGAGTTGAGGGTGAAGCGGCTTTTTATGGACCCAAACTAGACTTTATGTTTAAAGATGCTTTGGGGAGAGAAAGACAATTGGCTACTGCTCAACTAGATTTTATAATGCCAGAAAGATTTGAATTGGAATACACAGATAAAGATGGCCTGAAGAAAACTCCTGTAATGATTCACAGAGCTATCGCTGGTTCTCTGGAGAGATTTATCGCTGTGATGATTGAACATTTCGCCGGAGCTTTTCCTTTGTGGCTTTCTCCTGTTCAGATTAGAGTTTTGCCAATAACGGATGCTCATAAAGAATATGCGAAAGAAATTTTTGAAATATTAAAAGAGAAAGATTTCAGAGTAGAACTAGATGATGACAACGAAAACCTTGGTAAAAAAATAAGAAAATCAAAGGTAGAAAAAATTCCTTATTTTTTGGTGATTGGTGATGAAGAAATAAAAACAAAGACGATTACGGTGGAAAGCCGTGATCAAGGAAATCTTGGGCAAATGAGTATTGAAGATTTCTTGAAGAAATTGGAAAAAGAAGGAAAATAGCCTATATTGTAAAGCTTAAAATCCACAGGGGCCTGGCCCCTGTGGATTTTAATATTGGACACTATTTGACATAATGACTAATAGTATGTTATTATTACAGATAGGACAGTCATCACAATCTGTGACATTAAACACACTAGAGGATACCGCCATGCCAAGTTTTTGCCAAAAAATACAGTACGATCTCTTTGGTCGTCTAAAAAAAGAAGCGAAAATTTTTATATTTCTTTCCCAGGAATTCTGGACCGATTTTACTGGTCGTTCTAGGAGAAGAAAGAAAGTAACTAGGAAAATCAGCAACAGGGCCGAGAAAATCTCTTTTAGAGGCATCAATCTGGATTGCCTCCAAAAAAGATCAGGTAAAAGAGGTTTTTACCTTCTCCCCTTCAAAAAAAGGAAAAAAACCTCTTTACAGGAAAGGTTTGAAAATCCTCTCTGGAAAACTGGGGGGCGTTTTATCTCCTAAAAGTTGTGGGCAGACCTGCCAACCCTTGGATCGATTTTTGATTCAAGGAGGCAGGTCTTTTTTTATTCCTAAATTTTACCTTTTAAATATTTTAATCTTAAACCTTCGGGAAACTTTTCTATCGCATAACGAAGCGTTGTACGAGGCATTTTTTTGTAATATTTTTTGAGAAATTTTTCTTCTTCTTTCATGTCCCTCTTCCCTACTTCTCGGAGTGCCCAGCCAACGGCTTTGTGGATTAAGTCGTGATTATCATTTAACAAAATTTCTGAAATTTTTAAAGTGTCATCAAATTGGTTTTCTCGAATGAAAGCAAATGTAGATAAAATCGCAATCCGTTTTTCCCAAAGATTTTTAGATTCGGCTAATTTATATAATATATTCCTGTCTTTCTCTAGCAAATACCGTCCCGTTATTTTAGGGGCGGAAAGGTCTACCAAATCCCAGTTATTTATGCTCTTAGTATTTTTAAGATAAAAATCAAAAATTTGTTTTTGCTGAGTAACAGATACCCCACTTTTTTGGTATTTATCAATCAAAATAAACAAACCAACAAGTCTTTCCTCGTGGATATTGCTATTCAATAACTTTTGAATATCTACCAATTCTAGATCGTACTTCTTTGCAATTTTTCTTTGTACAGGAACATAGATACCTAAAAATATATCACCTTCTCCATATTCCCCCTTGCCTGTTTTAAAAAATCTCTGAAGATTCTTGGCTTGTTCCGAATTGGCATTATTTTTTAATTCTTTTTTTAGCTGAGTTAAAGACATGGGTAAATTGTATCAAATTTCTCAAAGAGGTCCCACCTCTCCCTCCGCTTCCCAGTCAGGGGCGGGCGCAACACTACATAAGGAGGAATGACCTCTCGTTCGAAATTTTAAAATTAAAAACAACTCCCAGGAGCCTTGCCCCTGGGAGTTGTTTTTTGGGTTTATTAAATTTTTAATTATTTATTCCAATGTCCTCTGCCCATACCTCTTCCTTGTCGTTCTCCCCATAATTTTTGGCCCTCACCTTTTCCAATTCCTAGACCTTGCATAATTTCTCTAGCTCCTTCAATGTCTCCTGCTTCGCGAAGACTATGAGCTTCAACCATTTTTGCAAAGATCTCTGGGGTAATTACATCCTCCATCGGAGAACCTACCACGGCTGTCAAGAATGCATTGTAATCGTTATTTTCTACAGCTTCCTCGGCATCTTCTCTATGTTCATTCGTAAATTGACATCTCCTCTCTCCTCTAAACCCCATTTGAGGAAATCCTGCCTCTTCAGCCAAAACTTTAGCCCCTTCTGTGTCACCAGACATTCTTAGGTCATGCATCTGTTCTAAGGTAGCTTTTTGTTCATCTGTTAATTCTGGTTTTCCTGTTCCCAATCCTCCATAAGCACTGGTTACCCCGGCGCCTACGATTATAAGAGAAAGTGCGAAAACTATAATTGATATTTTGTTTATCTTCATAATTATATTAGGATGAAGTGTTTAGGGTGTAGGGTTTAATTTTAAAAACTTTTTCCTTTACCAAAAACAAACTTCACATGCTTTTAATTTAATAATATCCGGATTTTGTAAAAGTGAAATTACTCTCTCTCACAATTATTATTACGCATTTGAAAAATATTTCTTTCATCAAAATTATTTTCTTTAAATTTCATCTTAATATCGTTTAATTTACCCGGACCTATCCCCATACCAATCATTGGAGGTTCAAATCCCTCTTCTTCCATTTGCTTCATTATTTTTTTACGCAAATAAGAACTTTCTCCCTTAATTTGCCAAGGACGAACATCACAAGCCTCAAAGGTTTTCTCATCAATTTGTTCCCCCCTAAAAGAAACAATGGAAACATTGTCTAATATAATAAAATGCCTAGGCATGAGCTTTCCAACAGTGATATTCCATTCTTTTCCATCAGCATCCTTTAAGGTCAAAATGTCATTTTTTTCTGAAGGAACGATAGCTCCGACTAACAGTCCTTCACTAGGATGATTCCATAAACCCTGTCTTTTCTCGGTAAATCTTTTGTAATCAATGAGATTCCCTAATTCGTAATCAGTAATATGAGCCAATCCAATTTGGTAAAAAATTCCCCCCAAGATAACACTGACCAATATACTCATCCCCACAACCTCAGAAACACTATATCGGTAGCCCTTCTTTGTATTTTTAAAATTATAATCCGCCCCTAAAATAAAAAAAGCTAGGAAAATAACCCAAAGAACTGGGGCCACATTTATTATATGATCTAGCAGACTTCCGCTAAGAAAACGGTAAGACTCCCAGTCGCTGTTAACTAGAACAAAAATTATTACAGAAGTAGCAATTCCTCCAACTAAAATAGAAATCGCACCCAAAAACCACACAAAGATATCTTTGGTCAAAAATTGCCACCTGGGTTTGGGAGAAATATGCTTCTCCTCTATTCTCTTTAGTATTTTTTCTGAAAATTTATTCATATTAATTTATTTTTTGGTACTCATCTTTAAACTGTTTTTTGGCCCTATTGATTAATGTGGCGACCGTTCCCATCGGCTTCTTTAAAATATCAGAAATTTCTTTGTAATCTTTTTCTTCAAAAAATCTTAGTATAAGAATTTCTTTATATTTTTCGTCTAATTTATCCAAAATTTTTTTGATATCTTTGGCTAAATACTTTGAATCTATCTCTTCAACAAAATCAAAATCCTGGATGATATTTTCTAAAACATGATCTTCTATATCAACGGAATTCCCTTGGGGGCGAGCCTTGTTTTTTCTGTGAGCATTGATTGTTTGATTGTGGGTTATACGATAAATCCAGGAAGAAAATTTCAAATCTAAATCAAAACTATTTAAATTATAATATGCTTTTATGAAAGTTTCTTGCAAAATGTCTTCGGATTCTTCATTAGACATATTTGTGATCCTCTTTATATACCGTAAAAGCTTTTCCTCATATCTACTTATAATACACGCAAAATAGTCCTTATCTTTCAAAGTTAAGTCAACTAACTCTTCGTCCGTTTTATTCTCACAATTTTTGCTTGTCTGCATATTGGTAATTATACCTTAATACACGATTGGGAAGAATTTTCTTTCGTTTCCTTGAATGGCTCAACTGGTTGAGCCATTCAAGGAATTATGATATTCTCTAAATAGGAAAAGTGTAGAAAATAAACTTACTTCAAGATAAGGAGAGAAAAGATGTCTTTAAACGAGCACGGTTTTGATGATCAAAAATGGGTTCTGTGTGCTAAACATGGTATTCTTTACCCTAAACAAAGGCAGGAAGAAATCCAGAGGCAATTTTCCGAGAAGCCAAAGGATGAAGATGCTCTTTGTGCAAAAATGAGCCAATCAATTTTTGTTCGGGAATGTCCTGTGTGCCAATTAATAGCTTGGGAAAGGATGTCTATCCTCCAAGTGTCCCCAGAAGAGGCTGTCCAAGCAAGAAGTATACGAGAGGGAAAATCTCTTGGCCTCGGAGGAAAGAAAAAAAGAGAGACTCAGTTTATTTCATTAGTAAAAAATACTTGATGTCTCTTTCGTGAAGAGCAAAATCCCCGTGTTATGCGGGGGTTTTTAATTTCTGGATTGCTTCGAGCTTTGCCCTTGCAAAGACGGTTGACTAGCTCAACCTGTTGAGCCGTTCAGGGAATTGTGATATTCTCTTGTGTAGAAAAGGTCTTGAATATTAAACTATTTCTTTAGGAGGAAAAAGAATGCCTATAAACAATCGATGTTCTATTACTATGGCCTTAATAATTTGCGGTAAAAATCAAATGGTTACACAGGGCGTTCTGCTAGAACAGCTCTTGGGGGCTGACCCAAACATCGTTCTTGTTGAAAGCGACACTGATCCTTTGAAAATATTTATTCTCGAGACTCGTCACCAAGAGCCTATCCCAACAATAAATCTCTTGGGAGACCTTCCTTCTAAGAGAAGGCGGAAAAGTGGAAAAAGAGGGAAAGATCCTTATATTTCCAAACTGAAGAAATTTCTGTAACTTTTTTTGAGAAGACGAAAGCCCCGCGTCACAGCGCGAGGCTTTTTTGATTTCTGGGTTATTTTAAAATTACTGCCAGACGCCGCGTCTCTCACTTCGCAGAGACCCGGCCTCTGTTCGTAATTTTTTAAATAATTCCAAAATTGGATGCGGAACGAGGAGTTGAGGAAAAATTGTTTGAGCCTTATGAACATAAGGTGAAAATAATTTTTCTGAAAACGACAAAATTATGCGCCGATTTTGGAATTATTTATTTAGATAGGTAATAATTAAGAGTATGAATCCAATCCTCATCAGTTCCCTCTTCTTTTTTTGTTCGCAACAGCCATTCCAAATATCCCCTGTCTTCTTTTAAAACATCTTCCGTAAGACGCCCGATATGTTTTCCAAATGCAAATTTTCGAATAAGGGAAGGCTTGTTGGAAATATCAATCATTCTTTTTATTATTTCTTCGTGGCTAGAATTGTTAGATTTTTCTTTTGCTTTAGCATAAAGATGCTTAAAGACAGCCTCTAGTACAAGGACATCCCCGTCGGCACTGTGAGCAACTATTTCAACATCTCCTCCTGAGGCGGATCCGCCTCCGGCGGAAAATTTAACAGCATAATAATATCTTAGGAATTGCAAATTATATTCTGGAATTTCTTGCTCTTCATCTAAATATCTAGCTAACCTTAATGTACAAATATAATTAGAAATTTCTAACCCTTCATTTTCTAACATAGCGATATCAAATTTGGCATTATGAGCAACAAGAACATCATCTTTAAACAAACTTTGTAATTCCTCGGCCATGGCACTCCCCTTAAAGGCTGATTCATTTTCAACCATCTCATTTGTAATATTGGTGATACTCATGGCTTTGATAGAAATGGGAACTGTTGGTTTAAAATTTTTGGTTTTTATTTCCTCACCTTCTATTTTGTAGGCAACCTGACACAAACGATCCTCCTTTAAATCGTTGCCTGTTGTTTCTGTATCTAAAAATATTAATTTATTCATGAATATAAGTATAAAGTTAAAAGTTTTTAAAGTCCATAAAGTAAAAGTAAGGCCTTGCCTTACTTTCTGTATGATTCTGGATTGCCACGTCAGTTTCCAAAAAATTTAAAAAACTTGTTACGTAGCATGCTACGTAACAAGTTTTTTAAATTTTTTGGAAACTTCCTCGCAAAGACGAAAAAGTTAGATAGATAAATTAGTTAAACAATCTGTTCAACCAACCAAATAGGCTAAAACCTCCTTTTTGATTTTCGATTTCTTGGTCTAACTCATCACCAACTTCTTTTAGGGATTGAATTGCTGTTGTAAAATCTTCTCCTGTTACTTCTACAGACAATTCTCCCATCTTTTCTAATCTTTCATTATATTTTTCAACATATTGTTCTGCCTTTTTTATTTCACTATAATTTGGACCAATGAAAAATCTTGCGAAACCTCCTCTTTTTGAAACTTCTGATAGAGACGCCTCCAATCTCTCTCTTTCTTGCTCTTGTTCTTGAGCCATAACTCTAATCTGTTCTCCAATTCCTTCTTCAGCTCTTTCAGAAACTCGAACCATTTCTTGTACAGCATTTGCAACCTGGCTTCTTCTTCTTTCCATTTTTGGAGCTGAATCAGAATCATCATTTTCATCATTAATGCAATCGGTTGTTCCGGAATCATCGCCGATACAATCTACGGCATCAATATCATCCATCTCGTCATTTTCTTCAGCATCTTCTGCTTCTGTGGTGCTCACATTATCGCCTAGGCCTTCGTTGTTACTAATTAACATCGGAACTCCTTTTTGTTCTTCTTCTTCTTCTTTATTTTGTTTAGCATTATCAGCAAAAGAGATTGCTGGCACGAAAACTAAAGCAAAAATCACAACTAGAATTAAATTTATTTTTTTCATGATTTATTTTATTAATTGTATAATAACGTTATTATATCAAAATAACAGGAGTTATGTAAGCTACCTGCTATTTTGTTAAAATTTAAATTAATTTTCTGCCCTTTTAATTAGAATCTAAATTATTTGAATTATCCTCTACAACAACGTCGTCCTCTTTTTTAACTGTCATAGATTTTGCTGTAATAACAAATAAAACAACAAGTATAACAGCGGCGATACCAACGCCAAGCCACGGCAACCATGGGTATTTTTCAGTAATTCTACTTTCTTCTCCGTCACAAACATTTCCTATCCCATCACCGTCTTCATCTTCCTGATATCTGTTTGGTTGGTTAGGGCAATTGTCTTTACTGTTAATCAATCCATCTTTATCGAAATCATCGCAAACATCTCCCCTTCCATTACCATCAACATCTTCTTGCTCCACATTTGCAACCAAAACACAATTATCACTTACATCAGGGATTCCATCTTCGTCAATATCAGCTTTTTTATATAATGGATTATTTAAAGAAACAACAGGGGCTATCCTCAATACATCCTTATCTGATCTTAAGTCGCCAGACTCACCAGCTCCACCATCTCCAGGTCTTTGGTCTGGATTAAAATATATTCGATAAGTGCTTCCTGGTTGAGCAAGAAATCTAAGAGATTGTGTTTCTTTCGTTTTATTTTCTTGGTTTAATCGTAGTTCTGTTATACGAAGGGGTTGAGAATAAGTAAAAATAAAAGTCCATTTATCAGAAGTTGTCTTGGGAAATTGAATTGACGAACTTTTCATTTCACTTCGTGCCACAACAATTTTATTTTCTCCGTTTACTTCAGCTCTGATTTCAATAAATCTTGGTAAAGCAACATTGTTATCTAGAAGAACTGTTAAAGAAGACGAGGTTATTAGCTTATCTCCTGCTATATTTATTTGGGCTGAGCCTTGGGCATTTTCGGGTAAACTAAATTCGGAATATGTTCTAGTATTATTATCATTCATTTCTGTAACTAACGCTCCTCCATTGATGTTTACTGTTAGAGGAATTTCGATAATGTCTCGATTGAAAAAAGAAGGTTTAAATAAAGGGCCATCATCCTCGACAACTCCGAACTCAAATCTATCAAAATATTCATTGTCAAAAGGGACTTCTACAACAGTTGGAACCACAATAGAAAGATTGTTTATGTCCTTGTACTGCCTAAAACTAGGAATAACTTCGATTATTTCTATTTCTTTTCCATAAACATTAAGAGAAAAGAGGCTTGATAAAAAGATTACACCAACGAAAAATAAAAGTTTTGATTTCATATTAATTATTATTAAGATTAATTTGTTCCTTTTTCTTGCGACCAAGAAAAGCGGTACTCATAAGAAGCGCTCCGATAAGTAGGAAGGTAAAAATTCTTTCACCTAATCCCATGTGCCAAACATCAACTAAAAGAAGTCTCCCGACAACAAAAAATAGTAGTAAACCTCCGTAGATGCGAAAACTTTTTACATCATTTGTCTTCCCCTTAATATAAGTACCGATTCCTATAACCGTAAAGATAAACAGAGAGACTGTTGTGGCGGTATCATTTTCGATAAAAGAAAGAGCGTGAGTTGATAACCAGATAAGAATGTAAATAAAAATTGTGCCTATGGTGAACAAAATTGCACCAATATTTATTGAATCTTTTTCTCCTTCCTTTTTTTCGCCTAAGAAGAAAAATCCTGATGCAAGCAAAGTAACGGCTAAAATAAGAAGAACGAAGAAATCTTCATTAAAAACACCCTCTCTCCAAGAATACGCGTCCATACTTTGGAAAGATAACAAGATTGGGCCTATCAATAATAGGGCTGTTTTTTTAACAATATCAACATTACGTAAAACTTGATAAGCAAGAATGGAAACTAGTCCGCTCTCAATAGTGTAAGCAATCGTGAGGGCAGCTCCTTGAAGTTCTGCTGCTGTAGCGGCGGCTAGTAATCCTAGGCTGACTGCCAGATAGACAAAGAAAGGACCTTTTCTCTGTGTAATTTTAAATACCATAAATGCTCCGACTGAAAATACCAATGCCCAAACCACCATAATAAGACTTTTCCATTCATCTTGAGCTGCCGCCAAAATCCAAGCAATAAGAAATAACCCACTACCAGCTGCTGTAAATAAATCTGGGCCAATAGTTTTGGCTTTTAATTTTAAGAAACCCAGCATGTTGACAATAAAAAACATTCCAACAAAAGCATAGGCAAAAAGCAAAACGATTTCATTCAACGAACAACTAAAATGAGGAGTGCTGTACAAAGCAATCATTATTAAAGAAAAAGATGTTAGGATACGCCAACCAGTAAGAGAAACGACCCATATGGCCCCGGCAGTAATCACAAAGAGATAAGAGAACCATGCAATATCAGTTAGCCCTGTGGGATTGGTTAAGAGCGGTGCGATGCCTGCTAAAAGTAAACTTGAAATAGCGAGAGAACGACTATCGTGTTTTACACTGTTTAGTGCAACAAACGCGGTACTCAAAAACATCATAATGAGGGCGGTAGTTGGGGTAAAGAATCCGTATATTTCTCTGGCAGCAAAAATAGTTAGTAAGATAGCCGTTGAACCAACCACCAAAAAAATTCCCCCCTGATGTTTGTATTCGTTCATTCTCCACCAACCGAAAGTTAGCAATGCCACACCCAGAATAATACCCATTGAAATACGCCCCATAGGACCAATCCAATTATTTAGAAAAGCATAAGACACGAGCCACCCAAGACCTATCAGCAAAATAAGCGCCCCTAATTTTATAAGCCAATCTTCTTTTAACCAGTTAGCAAATCTTTCAAAACCAGATGGCCCTGTTTTTTGATTATCTGTAGGAGATGGCGGCAAAGGAGCTTCTCCTAATGAACTAGCTCCACTAGGAGTAGTCGTGGCACCCTTAACCCAAGCATTATTAGAAAATTTTTCGGTCTTTTCTTCTAACAAAAGATTAATTTTTCTTTCGTGCTCTTCAAGTTTCGACTGAATAGCATTTATTCTGCTATTAAGAATCTCTGTAGTTTTGTCCTCAAAATTGTTATCCATGATTATATAAAAAATTAATAATATTAAAATAAAAAAACTACCAAAACATCATCAAATAAATAAGAAAAGCGCCAACCAAAGCTACTAAAAGTAACCAAAGAAAAAATCCCCACAAAACCCCTCTTGCAACATATTTTCTTTTTTTCCTAATCTTAAAATAAGTAAAAATTATAACTATAAGAAGAAATATACCAGCAATAAACAAAGAAACGACAGGAACAAAAAACCGGAAGACCCCTAAAACTAGAAAAACCCCTAAAATAACTCCCAAAAAGCCTTTAAAAAAGTCTTTTATGTTATTTCCTCTTTGTTTTGGATTTGAAGAAACAGCTTGTTCTGCCTTTGAAATTAAATCCTCTGAATATCCTGCTAATTTAAGCTTTTCTTTTAATTCACCAAGAGAATATTTATCTTTATTCTCTTGCAAATATTGAACGGCGCTGGAAAAATTATCAGACATAGAATAATTGTATCATTTGAAAAAAATTTTTGATGAAAAGTTATCCACTATTTTTTGTTAGAGAAAATAAGGTAAATAAATTACCGAAACAATTATAAGATAGAGGATGGTGAACATAACAGGCACTCCTATTTCTACACAAGTAATAGGTGTGTAAATTTTCTTGTCTTTACCATTTCCTAATATATCCCATTCTATTTTGTAAGGGGCTGTAGGAAGTTGTTCCTCCAATTTATGAATGATTTTATATTTTCCTCTATTTATATTTCTATAAGCGTTTATTAATCGGTACCAAATTATTGATAAAATTATTCCAAATATTGATGCAACTAGCACCAAAAAAGGTGAGTCATTTTCAATAACTTTATTTACCACCCCCATAAAACCTAAAGTGGCTGTGTTAATGGTAAGAAAAAAATCGTTAGTTTTTTGTCTACGGTCACTAGATTTCTCAATCCCTGTTATATACAATTTATATTGAGCAAAAATATGTTCTTTATGGCTAGGTCCGTAATCTTCTTTATTATTGTTTAATACTTCTTGATTTTTCATTTATATCGTAAGCCCTGCTGTTAGCGTGCTTATTATCGTCGGCAAAAAGATTATCATGCCAAGCAATGGTAAGGCAAAAGTAATAATAGTTACCCAAAAAATTATAAGAAAATATTTTCTTACTTTTTCTGAGGAAACAAAAATCTTCTCTAATTTTTCAGCTTGTTCTTTGAGTTGAATTTCTAATTCTAAATCAGTCATAGGTATTAGTATAGGATAAAAAGTTGAAAGTGGAAAGTTGAAAGCTACTCTGTACGGTATAGAATAATTTATAAATTAAACTCCATAAAATCTTCCCCGTGAATGACTTCACCTGAGAATTTTTCTTTTACCTCGCCAACCATATCGATATCTTCTGTATTTGGATAAAAATGACTTAAAACAACCTTCTTTACCTTACTTGTTTCAGCGATTTCTCCTATTTCATAAGTATCCATATGTGCCGGACTAGCATTTCCCTTTGTACAAGAGGAATCACAAATAAATAAATCTACATCCTTGGACGCATTTTCTACCCCGATGTCTTTTATGCTATCACCAGAAAAAGCAACGAACTTCCCTTCAAACTCAAACCTAAATGAGTAAGCATCGGCGATAACCCCAAAAGCAGTATGTTTTGTACGAAATGATTTCACTGTAAGCCCCCCAAGCGTAAGAGTACTGCTAAGATTCTCATATTTTATGTTAACCCAATCCTCAAAAGCCGGTAACTGATAAGCTTGTGACAATTTTTGAGTAAAATTTTCAATTCCTACTGGTCCGTAAATAGTTGGAAACTTTTCTAACTTTTTTGCATAAAAAAAGTCGTTTAATCTGAAGTTCATTTGGAAAGCAAATAAATCACTAGTATGGTCAGCATGAAAATGCGAAATAAATACATAATCTATTTCTGTTGGATTTACTCCGAGCTGGGAGAGTCTCATCAATGTTCCAGGACCGCAATCAATTAATATCTTTTTTCCATCAACTTCTAACAAATACGAAGGCCCTGACCTTTCCTTGTTTGTATAGAATGAACCACTTCCTAAAATTGTTATTTTCATAAATATAATTTTATCACAAATTTTAAGATTCTGAATCTCCTATTAGGAAATCGGCAAAACCTAGCAGTGTAGCTCAACCTATAGGAATAGATTTTGAGCTTTGTTCAAAGCTGTATAATATTTAGTAAATACTGATTTTATTCTAAAAACCTGAATGTTGAGATAATTTCTTGTAACTTGGTATCATTACTATCTTTACCAACGACAGAGGTCGACAAAACAAATGTTTTATTATCTCCCTTCAATATATATTCTCTTACCTCATCCATCCCACTTACTACCTCAAAAGAAACAAACTTATAACCGTTTATATCTAATATCTTTTTGTTATTATACCCAGACAAAAATGGTTCATTAAAATCTCTGTTCACCCACTCCATATAACTTTGATAATAATCGGAATAATTATTATTGTCATCAAAAATAGTAATATTTAGTTCCTCCCGTCCACCTAGGTAATCGTTTGCCGATGGTTTAATTTGGTTGGAAATTGTTATTTTAATTGGCAAATCTTTTGTTATATTTAAATTAAAATCTTTGGGGTATTTAACTTCAAACCCAAACTCTTCATTTATGTAAGTTCCCCAATTTACAATTTCATTTTCCTTGATACTACAAACTCCGCTGTCGCATATTGCTTTATAATTATATTTTTCCATAGGGAGATCGCAATCAAAAACAACAGTGCTTAACAAAGCTTCTTCTTTTTTATTAAATTTTTCAATATCATCTTGATTATTTAATCTATTAATAGAAGTAAGGCCACCACATCCACTAGCCAGACTAACAAGCTCACAATCGTCATCTTTTTGACAACTAATTTCAAGATTTGATACCGTTTTATCAAAATGAAGAAGATGCGTTGTTCTGTTATTTAAATAAAAATAACCTCCCCCTCCCACAACAGCGATAAATCCTAAAACTATTAAAATCCCAATTAAACCAAATCCTTTTTTCATATTATATAAATTTATTTATTTATTTTAATAATTCCGGTAACGGTAGCAGATAGCACAACCAAAATACCTAAAATATATATTACCTTTTTAAGAGCCTCCGTTATCTCTGGCCCATTTCCAAGATCTAACACCAACATAATTCCAGCAACAGCAATAGAAATTAATGCCAAAACAGAAAATATTGTTAATACAGATTTTATTTTATTTTTCATAATTTAAAAATTAATTATTATGCTTTTATAATATCACTTAAAAACTTTTTCTAAAGAATAATATCTTCAAAGTCTTTAGCGCTATTTTCAAATCCAAGATAAATGAATGGTGTTTAATATAGAACAAATCATATGATAATTTTATTTTTGTCTTATCGATGTCTGTCTTATGGTGGGGAGCTTCTTTATGATAGATTTGAGCCCAACCAGAAAGCCCCGGCTTTTCTAAGTGTCTAATGTTGTAATAAGGGATTTCTTTACTGTAAACTTCAACTAATTCGGGTAATTCTGGGCGAGGTCCAACGAGAGATTGATCACCTTTTAAAACACCCCAAAGCTGTGGGAATTCGTCTATGCTGGTCTTTCTTAAAAATCTCCCCACCTTGGTTGTCTTATCTCCTTCGTCTATCCACATCCCTGAATCATTGGTTTTCATACTTCTAAATTTTAGAATCTTTATTCTTTTTCCCCCTTGTCCTATTCTTTCTTGAGAATAAAAAATTGGTCCTTTATCTTCTAGTTTTATTGCGATATAAACAAATGGATATAAAAACAAAGAAATGATCCCTAAAATAAGAGAAACGAAAACATCCATTACCCTTTTTAAAGAATCATAAAAAACGTGGGATGAATTTGAAATGTTTTCTAAGAACCAATCATATTGAATCAAGGACAAAGGAATCCTCCCAAAAATATCTTCGTAAACATCATGCGCATTCATAAACTTAATATCTGAAAACATTAAATTATAAAAATGAGACAAGAGAGGTTTAACTTTTTCACTATCCAAATCAACAATAACAACAGAGACCCCTTCTTTGTATATCAAATCCAAAACATCTTGTTGAAAATTTAGGCCATCAATTTTATCTAAATTTAGGGTAGAAATAAGATTTAAGTTATACCAAGAATTTTTTTCGATGGCTTCTTTTATATCGTTAATCTCTTCCCTGTTTCCAACGATAATAGCATTGGCTCTTTTCCTGACTCCCACAAAAGGAGCAATGTAAGCTCTCCAAATTACAATAAAAAGAAAAGAAACAACTAAATAGATTAAAAGATTTGTTTTTGGAGCAATATTAAAGAACGATGCAAAGTAAAAGAAAGCTGCCGCTATGATGCTATTTATCAACTGAACGTTGAAAATACTAGTGAACAGCCTTCTTTTTATAATAAGAACCCTTTTTTCATAAAGACCCGCTATGAAAAAAATAAGAGACCACAAAATAAAAAGGATAGAAAAAGGAATAATGTGTTGTAAAAATATTTCTTTACTAGGTAATGCTAAATAACGAATAAACAAAACCACCCACAAAGAAAGTGTAAATACTAGTATGTCCCCCACAAAAAGCAGGCCTGATTCCCTTTTACTCATAATATCCTTAAATAATACAACAATGGGGCTTTTTTTGAAAGACATAAATTGATACAATTTACACTATGGGTAAGAATCTCAAAAAAATAAAAATATTTTATATAGTGACCAAATCAAACTGGGGAGGGGCTCAGGTGTATGTCTATAATCTTGCAACAAATTTACCCAAGGATAAATATGACGTTGCTGTTTTATATGGAGGAGAGGGGTTACTAACAGAAAAATTAGATGCTAGTGGTATTAAAAAAATCAAAGTAGAAAACTTGGGCCGTGATATTAGTTTCCTTGACGAGATAAAAGCTTTCAAAAATTTAATTAATATTTTTAGTAAAGAGAAACCTGATATTATCCATTTAAATAGTTCAAAGATTGGAGGGCTGGGTTCTTTGGCGGGAAGAATTGCAGGGGTTAAAAAAATTATTTTTACTGCTCATGGTTTTGCTTTTAACGAAGACCGTCCTTATTGGCAAAGACTCATCATAAAATTTATTAGTTTTATGACAGTCGTGATGTCGCACGAGACGATAGTTATTTCAAAAAAAGAATTGGAGCAGGTGTCCCGTTGGCCTTTGGTGTCCAAAAAATTCACTTTAATATATAACGGAATATCAAAAATAGAATTTTTAAATCAGGATGACGCTAGAAAATTTTTATTAAAGAAAATTGACAGTGCTCCGAGTACTGTCAATTTTGAAGATTGTATTTGGGTAGGAACTATTTCTGAATTAACGAAAAATAAAGGTTTAAAGTACGCGATAGAAGCTATTGGGAGACTCAAAAAAAGTTTGGGAGATGATTGGGATGGAGTATTTATTATAATAGGAAGTGGTGAGGACAGGGGCTATTTAGAAAATTTAATAGAAAAAGAGAATTTAGAAAAAAATGTTTTTCTAACAGGATTTATAGAAGATGCAAAAATATATTTAAAGGCTTTTGATATATTTTTATTATCTTCGGTCAAAGAAGGCTTCCCTTTCACATTACTGGAGGCGGGGCAAGCAGAGAATACAATTATTTCAACCAGAGTTGGGGGAACAGAAGAAATTATTGATAATCTGAAAAATGGTGTCATAGTAAGGGCCAAAACAGAAAAAGAAATCGCCAATGCTATAAGATTTTATTTAGAAAATAAAAATGAAGTGGCGGATTTTGGGAAAAAAATAAAAATTAAAGTCATGGAAGAATTTTCCCTTGAAAAAATGGCCTGGGAAACATTGGCTGTTTACGAGGGATAAACAATTGATTTATTAGAAATTTAATAATCAATTCTCTTCTTCAAATGACCAACTATATTAGTAAATTAACTACACCTCTTCACTCCACTCCCCCGCCCCAAGATATCCCCACCCACAAAATGCCTAAAAATACAAAAAAAGCTATAATTAACCTAATTAATATTAAAAATTAACAAAACTATGTCAAACGTAGAATTTCAAGAAGAAGTAAGGGGTAGAGTTCGGGGAGAAAAGGTTTCTTTTATAACAAAACTTCTTATGAAAATGGGGGTAAAAGATGAAAAACAAGCTAACAAAGTAATGCTAGGGATTATTGTTCTTTGTGTATTGCTGACTATTGTAATAATTTGGTCAAGTGGATCTACTAATTCTACTCCGGGAAGAGAACTGGGTATTGAAGAATTACAACAATTAAAAGAAATGGGTGTAATAATACCTGAATAAAATATATGTTTAAAAAATTAAATTTAACAAAAACTAAAAACTCTTTAAATAATTCATTCAAGGCGACGGCGAAACTAAAAAACAACCTAGGTTTCACTTTAATTGAATTGTTGGTAGTTATTTCTATTATTGGCTTGCTTTCAAGTGTAGTAATGGCTTCTTTGAATAGCGCGAGATCGAAAGCGAGAGATATTAAAAGAGTGCAGGGTTTACAACAAGTTCAAATTGCTTTAGAGATGTATTACAATGAAAATGGAAGTTACCCAAACAACGCAACAGTAGGGGCTAGTAACATGGACTGTTGGGAATGTGGAATTGTCGCGTGGAGAGATTTAAACAAACTAGCAGTTCTTTCTCCTTATTTAAAAACAAGGCCGATTGACCCTTCCATACCCACTTCTGGCTTCTTCGTTGGTGCCTTTGATGGGCTCTTCTACAAAACAAGTGCAAACATGCAAGATTACGCAATAGCAATGGTGAATGTTTCCGAAAATTGGAATTCTATACCTGCAAATATGAAAAATACAACTTTTTGGGGAGGAAGCAATAGTATTTTTTTATCGACTCCAAATGCAAAAAACTGGATTTTGTTTGGCGCTTATTAATCTGAAAGAATTAAATCCCCAAAAACTCATTCTGCATATCGTCTTTGTGAAATCTTTGAGAGTGGTGTTTAATACCCATTAAAATGCCTAGCCCGGTAAATTCAGTTAGTAAATGTGACCCTCCATAGCTCATAAAAGGAATGGTAACCCCCGTAACAGGGAGCAAGCCTATATTCATTCCAATATGCACAATAAAGTGACTAATGAACATAATAGCTAACCCTAAGCCAAAAAGAATCTCAAAATTTGATGTTCCGTTAACAGAAATCAGCAAGATTCTCCAGATAACCACCGCGAAAAGAAAAAATAAGATTAAAACACCAACAAAACCCCACTCCTCGGCAAAAGATGCAAAAATGAAGTCTGTTTCATACTCGGGTAAAAACTGAAGACGAGACTGTGTCCCAAAACCAACTCCCTTCCCTAGCATCTGCCCTGAACCAACAGCAATGGTAGACTGGAAAGCGTTATATCCTGCTCCTTGGATATCGGCCAAGGGGTGTAGAAACGTAGTGATTCTATTTTTTTGATAATCCTGAAAAACAAATCCCCACAAAACAGCGAATGCGAGGACGCCAACGGTGAAAACAGCCAGAAGGTGTTTTTTTGAAATACCAGAAACGAGCACCATCCCTAACCAAATCATAAAAATAATAATAGCCGATCCAAAATCTGGCTGTAATAAAACTAAAACAAAGAAAATAAAAGCGTAAATACCAGAAATTAAGATATGTTTTATGTGAGCTATTTCAACATGTCTCTTCGAGAAATATTTTGCAAGCAATAAGATAATGACCAATTTCACAAAATCAGCCGGCTGAAAAGAAAAAAGTCCTAAATCGAACCAGCTCTGTGCCCCTTTAAAGACACTCCCTATAAAAAAAAGGGTTGATAAAAGAAGAACAAAAAAAGAAAAAATAAAGATAAGAACCTTTGTTTGTTTTAGAAAACTAAAGTCAAAAAAACTAAACAAAAAGAAAACAAATACTGAGACAAGAGACCAAATTAGCTGTTTTTCAAAAAAATAGTTTTCTCCAACAAAAGAGTTCATTGTGATGAGACCAGCACCAACTATTGTCAAAGCCGAAAAAAATAAAATCCAATCAACGTCCGTTTTCAAATTGAAAAACATAGCTATTTAACCAGCGGGATTATTGTTGTTCTCCCGGGCTCAGAAACGAAGGGCTCAGACCAAGTAAAAACCACATCTTCTGAGGAAGATTTTGGTAACGAGTTAATAATCGTCTGAGAAACATTTATGGCGTTACCTTCTTTGTCAAAAACAATAGCGGTAATCTCAATATTATTAAAACTTTTTAGTGTTTGATTTTCTATAGTTACGTTTAAGCGAGGTTTACCATTATCATAAGAAAGCTCCTTATTCTTTACAAACAAATCTGGCTGTTCTTTTATAGCTTTTTCCCATTTTATCTCTTCAGAAAATTCAAAAAAAGTTCTTTGGGGCGTTCTTTCCCCGGTCACAATAGTTCTTTCAAAAATTGGCACAGTACTGTTCGCCAAAAGATCAACTTTTCCGATCCTCTCATATATTAAAACATTTTTATCATCATAGACTTTAAAAGAATAAGGAACTCCAAAAGCTTCTGCTTCGCTATTAGCGTTTTCAACTAAAGCCATCGCATTATAAACATCGTTAGTTAATTTAAACACTCGACTCCACAAAACAACTGGCTCCATAGTTTGGAAGCTACAAACGGATGAACAAGGGAAACCACAATCAACGCCTTGTTCTGTTTGATTCTGTTTTCCATCAAAACAAGTGGGGGGTTTATAAAAAAATGAGTAAAAACTGGAATAAAAAATACCCAACAAAAACATTGCAAAGAGTCCAAAATAAATTGTTCTTCTTCTAGATGACCAAGACATAGCATTAGTATAAAGTAGTAAGTATTAAGTAGCAAGTGTAAAAAGCCTGTAAAAGCTAACTTAATCCAGCTTGTTTTGTATATATAAAAGCAAAAATAGGTAACAAAAAAATCAAGTACTTAGTGTTGTTATTTCTTTTTTTCTTCGAAAAAAAGCTACCTACCTCCCCCAACTTGTTTTGTGTATAAAAGCAAAAATAGGTAACAAAAAAATCAAGTACTTAGTGTTGTTATTTCTTTTTTTCTTCGAAAAAAAGCTACCTACCTCCCCCAACTTGTTTTGTGTATAAAAGCAAAAATAGGTAACAAAAAAATCAAGTACTTAGTGTTGTTATTTCTTTTTTTCTTCGAAAAAAAGCTACCTACCTCCCCCAACTTGTTTTGTGTATAAAAGCAAAAATAGGTAACAAAAAAATCAAGTACTTAGTGTTGGCGCCTACCTACTTTCCCCATAAAGAGTATCATCGGCTCTAGAAGGCTTAACTGCCGTGTGCGGAATGAGAACGGGTGTACCCCTTCCGACGAAGCACCAACACAAAATACTTGATTTTGTTGAAACTTATTTAATTTTGAAATTGAATAATTTGAGAACTGAAATGAAGTGAGGAACTTCGCGCAAAAAGCACTAATTCCTCAAAATGGTCGGTTGATACGGCCCCCAGACTTGCCTCTTTTTTACCCTTTAGGAGTAACCAGCAACAAGCCAATTTGTGTGGATAGGGACCGTATCCCCCGATACAATTAAATGAACGCTCAACGGGATTCGAACCACGCCCTATTCTCCCCATTTAAGAGTAGTACTTTCGCTAATAACACCGCGCTATACAACCTGTCGATGTGTCAAAAGCCTTGTGTCAAAAACGAGTTAAGAGAATGTGCCCATATACACTTTTTGCGCTCAAGAACAAAACCTCATTTCAGTTCTCAATATTTGAATAATGGTAAAATTTAATCACATCTTTTTAACTACAATCTATCGACTATAGTTAAAAACTACTTTTTAATTACGTTCTTTAAAATTCCTAATAAGAAAATCGATGAATTAGTACTCCTCGGCTAAATATATTACTACACTTACACCTAGAGCCTATCAACCTGATCATCTCTCAGGGATCTTAAACGATTCCTTATCTTGAAGTTGGCTTCCCTCTTAGATGCTTTCAGAGGTTATCCATTCCCAACATAGCTACCCAGCAGTGCTCCTGGCGGAACAGCTGGCACACCAGAGGTTAGTTCACTCCGGTCCTCTCGTCGTGTTTTTCATTTAATAATTAATATTATTAAATTCAATTTCCCCTATTTCTAGGAGCACAGACTATATCTTCACCCTTTCCTCATGAATTTAGGACTAGGGGTGGTGGCGTGTTACATATAAAGGTTGTCACTCTTTTACAAAATGATTCAACACATTTATACGTCTGTTGCAGAAAGGTTATTTTCTACAAACAAGTCGTTACGGGGTCAAACCTAAACGCTCGTACAAATCTTTTTTATTTAACGTACTGTGACTAGCATAATTTTCTTTTCTGATTATAAATGCTAAATCAACTATTTTACGTAATTGTTGTTTGGTCATATCACTTATTTTAACGATTTCTAACATAGTACAAGATTCTATAAGAGCTTTTGTCTGAATAGACTTAAACTTTATAAAAGGTTGCAATTGCAAAAGAATTTCTTTTACTGTTTTGTAACCATTAATTCGTAATTCGGATATTCCGTCTTTTCGACGAGAAATATATCCGATTCCAAACACTTTACGCATCCACAAAAGTGGTTTTTCATGGCGGGTATCTTGATATAAGCAGATTGTTGCCATAAACCTTACGCCCCGTTTTGTATCGGAACGTTTTTTGATTTGTAACATCAAACTGCCATCACCATCAAGAAAACCTGCGATGTACGCTAAATTATTTGTATGAGTTTTAGATCGACTTCCCACGGTATTGCCTTAAAGAGGATTGCGGTCCTCAAGCATATTGTAACATACAGAGACCGAAAGTATGTTAAATACTCGAACAACAATCATATGAAGGTTTCACCGTTATAGCCACATTTTCAATCCGTCTTTCGACGGAAAGTAGCAAAATTTACTAGGAGCAAATCTTCTCAAGAATCAACGCCTGCAGCAGATAGGAGACCAACCTGTCTCACGCATTTTGTTTTAACCTTCATTACTGAAGGGATCGGACTATAACACATTCCAATTATAAATAATTGGATGTCAACATTTAGTCTCTACGGGCGAATATTAAATTCTTCCCTCGGTATTGCCCTCAAAAAAATTGATAGGGTTTCACCGATATAAGTCGACTTTTTCTCATAAGAATTACTTCTTATGGACCGCCGTGTTTGGTTGGTTTCTTTTCTTTTTCAAAGACGAAAAAACTCTTTGTTTTGTTTTGATTCAGACTGTAAAACAGCTAAGTAAACTTTAAATTATTTTTACATTTTTCATCGTCATTTTGATTTTTGAAACTTGCATTTTAAATTTAAAGTAGCTTTGCTACTTTACGGTCTGAACCCAGCTCGCGTATCTTTTTAATTGGCGAACAGCCAAACCCTTGGGACCTTCTCCAGCCCCAGGATAAGATGAGCCGACATCGAGGTGCCGAACTCCGCCGTCGATATGAACTCTTAGGCGGAACCAGCCTGTTATCCCCAGGGTAGCTTTTATCCGTTAATCTTAGGCCGCATCTAAAGCGGACCTTCGGTTCACTATGCTCTGCTTTCGCACCTGCTCGACATGTACGTCTTGCAGTCAAGCCAGCTTGTGCCATTACACTATCAGCACGGTTTCCATTCGCGCTTAGCTGACCTTAATAGGCTCCTCCGTTACTTTTTAGGCATTTATGTTACAGACATTAATCTGTGAACGATACCGGAGTATATTATTCCTTATTGTCGCCAATAAGATCGGACTATATTTTCTAATCTAAAGATTAGTTCAGCGTTTAGTCTCTGAGGATTCTTGTAAATATTACAAGTCTTTCCTGCTGATTATCCGTTGACCGACCAATAATTTGGTTTAGGTCGCACTGATCAGATTTTCACTTCTGCAATTTACTCACAAAAGTACTGTCAGATACTCGGAATTCCCAGCATATAGCTGAATACCTACTCATTTTAAAAATGAATACCCCCTATTTTATTTATTTTCGAAGTGGATTAAACTTCTCGGAGGCGCCATAGTTTGATTCAACCAAAAAAAATTGATTGAATCAAGGATAGCGCCCCACTAAAACTACCTGCCAGATAATGTCTCCCGACGTTTTTGCCGTCGAGATTAGAATATACAATTTGAAAGAGTGGTATTTCACTGGCGACTCAATTATTCCCAAAAGAATAACATCAAAGTCTCCCACCTATTCTACGCATCCAAAACATATACCCAATATCAAGCTATAGTAAAGCTCCTGGGGTCTTTTCGTCTAGCTGCAGGTAACCGGCGTCTTCACCGGTATTGCATTTTCACCGAGCTGTTCCCCGAGACAGTACCCCACTCATTACGCCATTCGTGCACGTCTGAACTTACCAGACAAGGAATTTCGCTACCTTAGGACCGTTATAGTTACGGCCGACATTCACCAGGGCTTATAGCGGCCAGCATAAAAAATAAATTTTTTATACCACCATTATTTAACCTTCTGGCATTGGTCAGGCGTCACCCCCTATACATCCTCTTACGAGTTCGCAGGGAGCTGTGTTTTTGATAAACAGTTGGCAGGGTTACTTTCGCTGCGGCCCTCTTAATAAAAAGAGGGCAAGCCTTATTCCGAAGTTACGGCTGCTTTTTTGCCGAGTTCCTTGGGGAATTATCACTCGTTCGCCTTGGTCTTCTCGACCTGACTACCTGTGTCGGTTTTAGTACGGATTCCACACAATTAAGTTTAGAGGCTTTTCTTGGAAGGCTCTTCATAAGAATTTTCCAACCCGAAGGAAGGAATTTAATCTATTTACGAAATTTAACATTAAAGTAAGTTTCCCGGATTTTCCTAAGAAACAATTCTCAAAATAAATAACACAAATCCAATAATGTGCTCTTACTTATTTCCTCCGTCACCCCATCGCATTATGCGGAAGTTACGGAATATTAACCGTATGTCCATCAGATTCGGTTTTCACCATCTCCTTAGGCCCGACTAACCCTTCGCTGATAAACATTGCGAAGGAAACCTTAGTCTTTCGGCGTGCAGGGATCTCACCTGCATTGCGGTTACTTGTGCCAACATTCTTACTTCTGTACGCTCCACCGTGGCTTACGCCTTCGGCTTCATCGCAGAACAGAATACTCTCCTACCACTCATGAACTAAAAGTTCACGAATCCTAACCTTCGGTATCATACTTAGCCCCGATAATCTGCGGCGCAAGATCTCTTGATGAGTGAGCTGTTACGCTATCTTTAAAGGATGGCTGCTTCTAAGCCAACCTCCTCATTGTCTGAGAAATTTCACCTCCTTAAGTGCACTTAGTATGAATTTAGGGACCTTAGATGTAGGTCTGGGCTGTTTCCCTTTTGACCACCGGAGCTTCGCCCCCGGAGTCTAACTGCCTAGAAATTGACTACTGGTATTCGGAGTTTGATAGGACTGACGAAGTTTCCCCCTGTTCAGTCCTTCCAGTGCTCTACCCCCAATAGGTAATCTAGACGCTAACCCTAAAGCTATTTCGGAGAGAACCAGCTATCACCAAGTTCGATTAGCTTTTCACTGCTTACCACAAGTCATCCGATGGAGTTGAACGACCAAACGGTTCGGGCCTCCCTTCATCTTTCGACAAAGTTCACCCTGCTCATGGTAAGATCACTTGGCTTCGGGTACTATACAAAAGACAATTAGTTCGCGCTATTAACACTCGGTTTCCCTGTGAATACGCCCAATAGGGCTTATCCTGCCACTTATATAGACTCGTTGGCTCATTCTTCAATAGGCACGCAGTGACGGATTGCACGTTGCAAACCTGTTCTGTGCTAAATAATGGATCCGAGCTGGTTTTCACCAGCTCGGAAATGAATCCGTCGATTTCAGATAGAAAATGTCTACCCGCAATAGAGAGTGCCACCCTCCCGTATCCTATTCGAGATCATTCGGATTGTCACCTTAAACGGTGGCGCCCGACAACCCGAAGGAAATCTTTCGCGGACAAGCTACACGACGGAATCCATTATTTAACACAGATCAGGCGCACAATGTGCAACCCGCTCCTACTCCTTGTAGGCGTATGGTTTCAGATCTATTTCACTCCCCTCACCGGGGTTCTTTTCACCTTTCCCTCACGGTACTTGTTCACTATCGATCTCTAAAAGTATTTAGCCTTACCAGTTAGTTCTGGCAGATTCCCCCAAGCTATTCGTGTCTTGAGGTACTCAGGAACAACAACAAGAAAGATATTTTGTTTTCGTTTACGGGACCATTACCCTTTAGAGTTTTGCTTTCCAACAAATTCAACTAACAAAATATTTTTTGACTTTCCTCATTCATAAATGAACGACACTGTTGTCCTACAACCCCGAACAATATAAATACCGTTCGGTTTGGGCTCCTTCGCTTTCGCTCGCCGCTACTGACGAAATATCGCTTAAATAAATAAACATTTTTTTCTGTTCCTCTAGGTACTGAGATGTTTCACTTCCCTAGGTACGCTCCTAATAATTAAATTATTAGGTAACAGAGTTTTACTCTGTTGGGTTCCCCCATTCGGAAATCTTCGGATCAAAGGTTGCTAGTCACCTACCCGAAGCTTATCGCAGACATGCCACGTCCTTCATCGCCTTTTAGAGTCAAGGCATCCACCATACGCCCTTAAAATTTCTTATTAGGAAATTTAAAAAACGCAATTTTTTAAAATGTTTCAGACGATAATTCAATATCTGAAACACCGAACCTTTCGAGGTTCTTTTTTCTGTGATTATGCAACAATTTGTTTTACAACAAATTGTTAATTTTACCTACAGATCTAAAATCTTAAATTATAAATAATTTAAAACTAAAGACCCATACAAAACCCATCCGATTCCATGGATGAATTTTGATTATTCAATTTTCAATGAATCTATCTTACCGCCATTTCTTTCTTACTATCCGTGCTCAGTTTCAGCAAGCTGAAACTGAGCACGAACAACAAAATTTTAATAAAAAATCCGCTTACTAAAGCGGTAGTTTAACAGACAATATCAAATGCCTATTACTTTTTCCGCTTATTAAAGTTATCTTTATTTATCATATAAAGTATGTCACCTAGTATATACAAACTAAAAAAAAAGTCAACAAGAAAATAAGGTAAGTTTATTAAATCTTTTCACACAAAAATAACGTTAGAATATCACTATTCTAACGTTATTTTTTAATACATCCGCAAGGCTACCGCGCCACTAATTGGTTAAGCTCTCCAAATTTTCTTAACAGCCTTCCACCCATACTTTACAACAAACAATGCAATAAATAGGTAAATAATGATTTGTATCAACTGGAAAAGATAGGTACCCAAACCTACTGTAATATTCTGAATCATTGAATTAAACTCGTTCACAAATTGTTTCAATTCGTAAACCCAAGAGTTTTTTATTTGCTTCAAATCAAAGATAACAATATCGTAAACGCTAACACTAAACAGAGTATAATCCACTCTATCAATTTGTTCGGCCTTGCTTTGATTAAGTCGGTCTATTCTTTCTTTAGTATTAAGCCTCTCTTGTGTCAATCTTTCGATTAACTGTATTTTACTTTCAATTATTTTAGCCAAACTTGCAACATCCTGATTTCTTGTTGCAAGAACGGTAACTTGATCATACGCACTCTGAGCGTCCGTTAAGGTTTTTTCAACGGAGGCTAATTTTTTAGTTAAGATTTCAATCTCGCTTGTATAGTCGTCAATAACGTTTTTCAATGTAAATTTATTTGTTTGTAAAGACTCTGGTTTAAGTCCTTGAATCACACCTAATACCTCATCGGCCTTATCGTTCTTAACCTTAAAAGTATAGTAACAGCTTGTATCATTTTTGTTGCTACTCTCAAAAACAACATAGTCTAGACCTTTCAAAACTTCCACATTGGAACAGGTCTTTTTAAACTTCCCCGTCTTAATAACGGCGGAATACTCAGTAACTTCAAAATCTTTTTCATCATACATCCCGACACTGCTATCCTGAGCCATTTCAGTAGCAACGTTTCTTACTGACAAACTTGAAGGAGCTATCATTCCGCTATTAGACGAAGAGGAGTCACTGCTATAGCCGGTACTTCCATTAAAAGCTGTTCGAAAACCAAAACCAATAAAAGATATGGCTACGGTAAGGAAAACAATCCCAAGGAGTCCAATTCCTAAAATCTTAAAAATAGGAATAGACTTTAGGTCAAATTTATTTAAAAAATCCATAAAAAAATATTTAAATTTATAATAGTATTATTATAGCAGGTTTTTTAAGAGTATTAATAGAATGAAAAACATGGGTCTCGCGACCCCTGCCCTAACCCAAAAAAACTACATACTTTTTTTCCTCTTCATTCCGCCGACATTTTGGATTACTGCAACTGCAGTAATTTGTTACTCTCCCTCAGAGAGTTTCTATTTTTGTGGTAAGCGATTCTCCCCACGAAACATCTGGGACATGGTATGTTGCTTTTCTCAACAGCAGACGCTTGTTGTGTTTCATAAACCTTCATTAAACCAGCATTAACCAAAAAACTTCCTTCTTCTCTCTCTCGCGGTCATTAAGAAAAGCAGAATTAAAAAGAAGAGCAATTATAACGGCGCCTTTTGCGATGCCATACATACCTCAGCCCTCCTTTTTAGCAAAATTTAAGTACTTTTAACCCACCACTATCTACAAAAAATAGTACTCTTTTAAAAAATTTAAATCAACTAACATCTAAAGATGCAGTAAATAAACCATTAACATCAAAAATAAATAGAAAAAATAATTTGGAAAAGCGGTCAAGGAATCGGTGAAGGCTTTCTTTGACATCTTTTGGATTTTTAAACTAAAATCAGTGGTCTCATTTGTTCTAACTTTATTATACAAATTTATATATGATTCCTCTTTATAGGCAAAATAAACATCAATAAGGAAAAAAGAAAGAATAACCGCATAAAAAACTCCTTTTGACTGATGCGCAGAGCCGTTAGAAAAAGTGATCAAACTGAACAAAACAGTCAAACACCACCCCTTAAACAAAAAGGAGCTCTTTATCATTCTCTCAATAATATCTTGGATAAATTCAAGGTGTTTAATTTTCTTCGAATCAAAATTTATTTCTTTTTTAACCATATTATTTTTAAATATAACAAAAAAACCAAAAAGTTCAACCTACAAAATAATTTTTTACTAAACAGAAAAACATTGACAAAAAAAATCTTTCATCTATTATTCTTATAAAGTTGTTCTCACCAACCCCCAACGAAGGAGGAACTACCGTGAGGAAAATGCACATGAGAAGGTTCACCATCCCCCGGATTGCCCACTGTCGCGGAAAATGCTGCTCTGGCTGCGGAGGAGGTTGACTCCCGCCTTTGCACTTAACCAGTGTAAAGGCCGAAAACACAAATCCCCTAGGGTTGCGTAAGCGACCCCTGGGGATTTATTTTTTTAAAAACAAAAAGGCTCGCTTATTCCTCACGGAAGCGAGCCTTGTAAACTTTAGGGGATTAACCACCAATCAACTTAATAAATAGACCGCTGATATAGCACACACCAAACCAGCAGTTTGTTTAAGATTGATAACTTCCCCATTAACAAAATATGCTAGTAGTGGAGCAACCATAACCATAACAACAGACACTGTAACAATAAAAGCGCCGCTCTGGTTTCCTGCTCTTTCAAGAGTTTGAGAATAAAAATAAACACCAAACCCATTCAACGCACCTGCAACAGACAAAATTAAAAATGATTTAATATCTGGCACTGGGATACTCAGCAAAGTTGCTCGGGATAAAATAAGAACAGGAACGGCTGTAAAGAAGAAAACGATTGATGCTGACCAAGCAAAATTTTGTCTGCAGTATTTACTCATCACCGCCCACCCAACGAAAGTTACTGCTATAAAAAAAGCTCTTACAATTATATTCATTCCATTCCCCTCTCTTGATTGTCTTTATTATTAATATTTCAATAGTAACCGATGCTAGACAATTTTTTCTTTGGTTACAATATCACAAAGATAAAATGTAGCCAAGTTTTCTCAGTAGAGTTTGACATTGGAGCAATTATAGTATTAAATAAACTTAGAAAAAAATAATTTTTTTCAAATAGAAAAGAAGGAAGGAGAAAAATTATGTCAACAAAAAATACTAGATCGGGGGGTAAATATTGTAACAGCCACACCACAGTTATCCCCGCGGCAGGAACTGTGGTGGATATTGCCAACGAACTTTCAGAAGTTACAAAGATTCAGATTGGTTTTATCAAAGCAGGGTTAAAATCAGCTAATGGACAAAAAAGGGTCAAAATTGGGGATATCGGTTCCAATATTATGTTATCTATTAGAGACAATACGACTGTTCAAGAAATTATTGTATATTCTAACGACTCGCAGAAAACAAAGTTAGCCGTGGCACAAGGATCCAGGAATGCAGGTCTTCATGTATCATTTGGCCCGCATTAAAAAACTCCGCAACCGAATAGGTGTACCAAATCCCCAGAGCTTGCTCTGGGGATTTAAAATTAAAAAACTGTGAGATATTAATTATGGGTTCTTAACTCTTTTAGATCTTCCCCAATTTTTTAGCCAAAGTTTCGGTTTCATTTAAAAGTGCGTCAACTTCATCCAATCCTTTTTTCCAAAAGTTTTTATCTGTAATATCGATACCCAATTTTTTAAAAATATTTTTTGGAGAATCTGATAATCCTGCAGACAAAAATTCTTTTACCTCCTCAATAAACTTTGGGTCTTCTTTCACAGAATTTTGCATTGATTTTGAAATTAATAAACCACTAGCATAAGAATAAACATAAAAGAAACTTCTAATATGACCCCAATAAATCCACCAGTTTTCTGACCCTTCTGACTGCTCAACGAAATCGCCCATATAAGCAGACATATTTTTTTGAAATATTTTACCGATATCTTCTTTTGATAAATAACCTTTTTCTCTAAAATCTTTGTGTAATTCCTGCTCAAATTGATAGCAAGCAATTTGTCTAAATATAGTAGAGATATCACCATTTAACTTGTCTACCATTATTGCGAGTCGCAACTCATCGTCTGCCCCCTCTAAAATATCCTCAAGAACAAAATCTTCCATAAAAGTACTGGCGACCTCGGCTGTTGCCATAGGGGTCCCAAAATTTAATGCATTTTGTTTTTCCTTCATTAATTCACTATTTATACCATGTCCCGCTTCGTGAGCGATGGTCAGAACATCGTGCAATTTATCCGCATGATTTAATAAAATATATGTCGGTTGAGTAATTAAATTACCGGCACAAAAAGCCCCGTCCCTTTTGTTTTTTCTTGGATAAACGTCTATCTGACTTTTTTTTATAAACCCGTCATAAATATCAAAAAATTGTTTATCTAATTTTTTAAATACTTTCAAGACTAAGTTGGAAGCATCTTCATAAGAATATTTCTTATCAATATTTCCATAAGGCACATTTCTTTCGTGGTACTTTAATTTATCTACCCCCATCAACTTTGCTTTTAACTGATAGAATTTTTTAGCAGTATCAAAACGGCTTGAAACAGAATCGATCAAGGCATCAACTACCTCACTATCAATATCATCACTAATGTGCCTTTCTAAATCAGGCCTTTCAATCCCCCGGAGATCGTCATCAACTTTTTTAGAGTGCAGTATGGAATTAATTTCATGTTCTGCCACATCAGAATGTTTTTTAAGAATTTTATTTAGTACTTCACTCGCCGAATCTCTCGTTTCTTTGCTCTGGCTACTCAACAAGCTCATTATTTCTGCCAAAGGTTTTATTTCTCTTTCACTATTTTCAGAAATTATCTCCCCTTCCTCTTTCGACAAAAAACTTTCCACCATATCCACCCAATTTGAAAAACCGGCTTTTGATTCAAGAGACAAAATATTTTCTTCCTTCTCACTCAATAAATATTTTGCTTCAGTAAAAGATGTTTCTAAATAATGTTTGTATTCATTCAACCCTTCGTACTCTAAAAATTTACCTTGCTCTGACTCAGGAATTTTTGCCACCCTCATTCCAAAAAATCGCATATCGTTCGCTATTTTTTGATAAAAATCATGTAACTTGTTTTCTTTAGCCTTCAATTCTGGATTATTTTGATCCTGTGATGTTCGTAACCAAAAATAAAAACCGACGTCACCGTAATTTCGGGACATCTTTTCAGATTCGTCTAAAGCTTCTTTAAGTATGGAGGGCTCTTGAAGATAATCATCTCTATCTTTCCATTTATTTATAAACCCATAAGCTTCCTGCTCTATAAGTTTTTTTTCTTCTTCTATTTTAGGGTCATTATCTCCGCTTAAAAGAGAGGTTAAGTCCCAGATTATTTGTTTTTTATCTTCTTCCATAATAGATATAAGTTAACATAAACCCCAAATATATCCAATAAAAAACATCCAGGCATTAAGTTGAATACGTGAATGTTTTTTTCAAAAATTGGAGTTATTCAAACCTAATAGAAATTTCTAAAGCATCATCGTGCTCTGGTAAACCACTAGGGTTATCTTTTTGTAATATCAATGCTCCTCTTCTAGAAAAATCACCAATATTTTCTGGATTTTCAAATTCTAGTATTCCCTCAAATTGAACAAAATCTTCTGTCATCCAATCACCCTTGGCGGTAGCATAGCTCTGGGCAATTATTCTTCCATCCCAATCAGTTAAAACAATAGGAAAAACTGCTTCAAAAAACCAAGTCCCCCTAGCCTCACCCCTAATTACAAGAGGGCTTTTTAGCACCTGATTAGGTCTTGGGTTATCCAAACGAATCAAATCCATTTTTTCTAATTCATTGCCGATACCCTCAACAAAAAAATTTTCCCCACTACGACATTGTCTAGGATAACTTTCCATTACTGGATTTCCTGCTTTGACACAATCTTCAAAACTTTCAATCAAAGCTCCTGGGCATAATCCAATTGGCATTTCTGCAGAAGGATTCCCGTGTTTTATCCATTCCCCATTTTGGCAAATCCAGTCATCCTCATTCCCTCGCAAAACAAATAAACCAAAAAATACAAGAATGAAACCAAAGATTAACAAAATTTTATTTTTTTTAGACATATTATTTTATATTTAATTTATTAAATCTTTCTTCAACGACATCCCAATTAATGTTATCAAAAAAAGCTTCAATGTATTTCTTCTTTTCGCTTGGCAGATAATCAACCATAAAAGCATGCTCCCACATATCCATAACTAAAATGATTGGAAGCCCTCCTAATTGTCCTAATTCGTGGTCCCCCACCCAAGCTATTTGAATAGAGTCCTTTGGTTCGTCAAAATAAGCTACCACCCAACCTATTCCCCTAGTCATCCCTACAAGTTTGAATTCTTCTACAAAGGAATCTAGATTTCCAATTGACTCCGCTAATTTACTACTATCACTTAATCCTTTGGAACCCTTTTCTAAACTTTCAAAATAATATTCGTGCATCCTCATGCCATTAAACTCAAAACTAAACCTTCTTCTGAGTTCAGAAATGACGTAAGAATTATCCCCCTCTTCACCAGATAGCTCTTCTATTTTTTCTAGAATTAAATTGGCATGTTTTACATAGCCAGCATAAAGCTTTAAATGTTCTTCTGTTTGTTTTTCTGATATCCCACTAAGAAGATTCATATTAAACTGTTTTTCTTGATATTTACTCATAAACTAATTATATCAAAAAATTGAGGTAAATCACCACCCTATAATTTTTGGGAAATATGTTTGAAAGGGATGAATATTATCGTCCATGGGACAATAGAAAGTACCACTGGAACAATAATCTCTGGCTCAGAAAAAAATTCATTTACCAACTCAATCGCTAAGGTAAAATTCATATAGGTAAAACAAATTGCGACCGCAATTTTTTCACTTTTACTTTTCCAAAAAACAATAAAGTATCCAACAAAATGTAATACAAGAAAAAACAAAAATAATAAACTTATATAAAGAAGGTCAAACCCCTCAATGATGACGTGGGATTGCTTTGCTACGATAATAGCGATAAGAGCGCCTAGTAACAAAACAGATAACGGCTTGAAAGAAACAGAGATTTTGTCTATTTTCTTCTGCCAAAACCTCTTTAGTATTTGGGCTAAAATAAAAGGAGCGTAAATAACTTTTGCTAACAAAATGAACATACCAAGAGCATCAATACTTACGGAAGCCCCCGCTAAAAAGTTAAGGATAAAAGGTAACGTGACAGGAGCCAACAAAGAAGTGACCACTGTAAGTACCAAGGTTAGACCATACTTACCACCAATAATTTCTGAAAGCAGAGGGGCCGTCATGCCGACAGGAACCGCTGATAATATCAAGAAGGCCACGGCAAGGGAGGGATAGAGTAAATTAGTTATATAATAAACAACGATAGGTAATATAAAAAGAGATGCCACAGAGAGAAAAGCAATCAACAATTTATCGTTTAAATAATCCTTAACTTCTTTTAAATCAATTTTAATAGAGCTAAGAAAAAATATCGTCGCCAGAATTAATTTCGTATAAACCGAAGCCCACAGGATCCCCTCCGAAAATAATAGGCCGACAATAAAAGCTAGGCCGATGATTAAATAGTGGCTTTCTGTAACGTAACGAATGGTTTTTAAACTTTTCATATCACCAAATTTTAACACATATTATAAGTAATTTATTTCTGACACTTTGGGCAAAAGAATATGCTTCTTTGTCCAAGCTTTTCCCTTATTACCAAACCTCTACACCCCAAGCACCTTTCTCCGTCTCTCCCGTATACTCTCAAAACATTTTGGAAACTGCCAGGCTTCCCTTCTGTATCACGATAATCAACATCAGAAGTCCCCCTCATTCTTACTGCTTTTTTTAATATTAAATTTATTGCCTTAAAAATTTTTTCAATCTCTTTTTCTTTTAGTGTTAAAATTTTTCTTTTTGGATTAACCTCTGCCTCAAATAAAATTTCACTTCGGTAAATGTTACCAATTCCTGCAATTAATCCTTGATCTAAAAGAACAATTCCTATAATACTTTTTACCTTTCTTTTCAAAATATCTTTTAAAATTTTTAAACTAAAATTTTCACTCATAGCATCAATTCCTAATTTTTTAATTTCTTTAATATTTTCCACTTCATCAGTCGCAACAACCCACAGCCACCCAAACTTTCTCATATCTGAAAATTCCAAAGTTGCTCCACTTTTCAAACTGAATTTATGGTGCACATATTGATTCACCCTCTCTTCAAAATAATCATTTTTAGAAGAAATTTTGGCGGAGCCAAAATTTCTTCTAGCTGTTAGCTGTAAGCTGTCAGCTGTCGGCTTGTACAAGAGGTGTCCTGACATTTTTAAATGAATAATAATCGAGTTTTTATTACCTAAATCAATAACAATATGTTTCCCCCTTCTCCTCACCCCCAAGATTTTTGCTCCGGAAACTTTTTTTTTAAATTTCAAAAAACTTGGACGAACATTCTTTTTCCAATCACTCCAAAAATCAATGATTTGCTGGTCAACAACTTTCTTATTCAAATCATTCACGATTGTTTGTACCTCTGGTAACTCTGGCATAAAAATTAGTAAAAAGTTAAAAATTTATAAAGCTGAAAGTACCTAAAATAGGATACTATTATAATATCAAAATATAATAAAAAATTCTAAGATAGCAATATAAAATAAAAAACTACCTGTACAGGTAGTTTTTTATTTTATATCAATAATAAATTTATTATTGAGCTACTTCTTCAGTAGGAACTTCTGTATCTGCAGAAACTCCTGGATCTACAACGTCTATATTCACTTCAACATCCATAACCTCTTCTGTTGTTGTGTCTTCTGTTATTGCTTCTTCTTTAACTTCTGATTTGTTCATGAAACCAAACCAAACTATTGCTGCAACAACAATTACTCCTATTACCCATTTTACTGTATTGTTCATAATATAAATAAGTAGCAAACATCTAATATCGAGTAGTAAGTGAAAATTTGTAAAGCAAAGTTTTCACTATCTCTAAAAACTAAAAACTGCTATCTAAAAACTTTTGTTAATAATAATCTATATTATATCAAAATTGTTAAACTTTGCTAGATATATACTACTTAAGCAAGATAGTCCACATCATAACTCCTTTCTTGTCTAGTCATTTCCCTATCATTTAACATTCAGTAATTCGGATACATTTTTCAAGCCTAAGGAAAATACCCCCGACTAGCAACTTTTCATTAATATATGCTATCAAAATATAGAAAAAAGGTCGGAGGTTCAGCCATAAGCTGAACTTCCGACCTCCCAAAAATCTAAGAAGAATAATCAAAAAAGGAACTTCCAGCAAACCTGTATTGCATCAGCCTCCTGATTTTCGTGGATTTCATAATCGAACGAAAGACTCATCTGCCGAGGGAATGAAAAGGTTAAACCATTCACCCAAACTGCTTTAAACGACTCTTGAACATTTTTCTCCCCACTAATCTGGGCGTGAAATTCTACCCATTTTGAAGGGAGATACCCGACAAACAAATTTCCTCCAAAAACACCATTGTCTACGTAATAAAAAACATTTTTTAGAGTTGTTCTAGAATTTTTTTGCTCAAAATTAAAACCTACCCGAAAAAGATCTTCTGACCATTGTGTATCAACGGATAGATAACCAAACTCCCCTCCTCTTTTGACTTGTGTCGAAAATTCTAAATTCCCAATCTTATTAAGAGCCAACTCTAACTTGCCTTTCAAATCAAAATTTATTTCCCAGTCAGACTTATTCCACTCAAGCTGAGTGCCGTAAACATAAGCCCCGGAAACAGACTTAGGCTTAACCCGCATGCCATTAAAATAACGGGGGTTTTTGTTCGCTTCAGTTTCTCCTAAAACAAGATTGCTGTGAACGAAAGCTTTCCATTCTACGCCTCTAGAAATTTCCAATTTTTCAAAGGCCCAAATGTTTCCTGTCCATAAGAAAAAAACAATAAACGACACGGAACAAAAAATTTTTATCTTCATAAGGGCCTCCTTTCTCCTTAGTTAAAAAGAACTGAATTAAGCTTCTTACGTGAAGATAACATTTTAAATATATACAAGTCAAATTTTTGCCTTATTTTTTAACAATTACAGTCCAAATATCTAAAATTCTAGCCAGAGACTCTACTTGTCCCAAGGAAGCAAATGTCGGAATCCCTAATAAACAATTATTTTTTGTTAAAATCGCAGCGCCGCCAGAATTGCCTTGGTCTACTTTTGCTGAAGTTATAAAATAATTTCCATCAAAACCTGCAATTATGCCGTCGGTAGCAGTGACGCTATCCGTAGACCCAATACCAGGGAAGCCTAGTACGACTATTTCGTCTCCTAAAGACGGCCTTTGCTCACAAAATTTTGGCAAAGTTGATGTTAGTTTCGAAGTATAAACATCAGGATTTTTTATACTTAGAGTTCCCCAATCATACTCAGAAACAGAGACTTCAATATCTCCAATGCCAACAGAATATTCTGAATTACCATCGGGCAACTCAATACTACAAAATCTTAAATTATAAGAATCGGGACTTTGTAAAACATGCCTATTTGTTAAAACCTTTACATCTTCTCCTTCGAATTTCAGCATTATGCCTGAACCACTAGTATCATAGTGAGTATTAGAATTGGCTAATTTAGAGTCACAAGCTATATAAACAATAAGTGGTTCCCATTGCTTTATTATAGAGGTCAGGTCCTGAGACAAACTGGTTTCTGAAAGCCGTGCTTCCAAATTATTAATTTTTTCTTGAGAAATTTTTTCCTGAAATTGTTTTTCTTGCTCAATCGCTTTTCTAACAGTTTCCTCTTCGGCTAACTTTCTCTTTATTTCATAAACCTCACCCTCACTTTCCAATCTTAAAGAATTAACTTCTTTTTGAAGGTCTTCAAGATTTTTTTCGTAATTTGAAAGTAAGGTTTGGACTTGCTCATTATTTAAAGTTGTTCTTTCTTTGTATTTTATATAACTAGAAAAACTAAAAAATATAGTGACTAAACCCAACAAAGACAACAGGCCAATAGTCATTGATTTAGGAGATAACTCAATATCTTTTATATTTTTAGGAGGAACTTTTTGTACCATGGTAATATAATATCAATTATTAAGCCTAGTAGCAAAAACGATTCCTGATAGACGCGAAAACCCCGTCATCCAATCGACGGGGTTTCTCACAGCATCACTCTCTAGATACGTGGTTCGGCTATAAGAACTCAGCCTACCACCCCTCTTACGTGGAGCTTTCATCCACAGCCGGTTCCGCCGGGCGCGAACGGGGAGTGATTTGGAAAACTTCACCAAAAAGTTACAATCAACTCTCTTTCTTACTTACATTATATGCTACTTATTTAATAGTGTCAATAGTTTAAAAACACAAAAAAAAACAATGGCCTTAACCATTGTTTTTTTGTTTAAATAATTTCAAACTTTGAATTAAAATAATTATCGCTTCTTACCAACCTTTCTCCTTCTAACAACAAGTTGATTTGAATATTTCTTCGGTGTTCTTGTCTTTTGACCCTTTCCTGATGGCTTGCCCCACTTTGTCTTGGCTCTTCTCAAACCTCGTCCTGACTTTCCTTCTCCGCCTCCATAAGGGTGGTCAACTGGGTTCATGGCACTACCTCTAACGGTTGGCCTTATTCCCATCCATCGAGATCTTCCGGCTTTTCCAATAACAACCAATTTATGTTCATCATTTGAAACTTCTCCAATAGAAGCCCAACAAGTATCTAAAACTTTTCTAATTTCTGATGAAGGCATCTTTAGGTGCATGTATCCAGAGTCATGAGCAATTACTTCTGCATAATTTCCAGCTGACCTTGCAATCTTTGCTCCACCCAACGGTTTTATCTCAACATTGTAAACATAAGTACCAACGGGAGCATTTTTTAGCATTACTCTGTTTCCAGCTTTCAATTCTGCCTTTTCTGAAACAATCATCTTGTCTCCAACCTTCACAGATTTTGGAGCTAAAACATATCTTCTTTCTCCGTCCTCGTAACATACCAAAGCAATAAAACCTGATCTGTATGGATCATACTCAACAGTTTCTACCTTTGCTGGAATATTAAATTTATTATATTTAAAATCAATTTGACGATATTTTCTCTTATGACCTCCTCCTTTGTGTCTTGTTGTGATTCTTCCGAAAGCGTTTCTTCCTACCCCCCTCTTTCCACCTTTCGTAAGAGCTTTATGTGGTTCAGAAGCTGTCAAAAAATCTCGGTAATTTATACCGGTCATGTGTCTTCTTGATGGTGTTGTTGGTTTATTTATCTTCATGTTTTTATATCGGCTCTACGGCCTGCAATAATTATCAGCTATTGCGAACTTTAATTATTAATGAAGCTTACAGCTCACAGTTTACAGTTTACAGCCTTTTTAAAAATTTGCTTCGCAAATTTTTTGCTGTCAGCTGTCAGCTGTAATCTGTTAGCTTAAATTATGTCTATCTTGTCTCCTTTCTTCAAGAAAACAAAAGCCTTTTTTCCTCCTGTCTTAACCCCTTTTCTCCCTCTTGAGAAAACGTTCTTTGCTACTACTTTACTAACATTAATTTTTCTAGGTTCAACTTTATAGATATTTTTTATTGCTTCTTTTATTTGTACCTTATTTGCCCTAAGAGAAACATCAAAAACATAAACATTTTCAGCAGTTTTATCTGAAGACTTTTCTGTAATTCTCGGATTCAAAATTACTCCTTCTGATTTACCTATATTATTTTTTATATCTGAAACGTTTTTCATAGTTTTTAGTTGATAGTTGATAGTTTTTAGTAAAAATTTTGCTTCGCAAATTTTTTTACATCACCTTTATTTTTTAACTGTTGTTTTTTTAGCTTTTGTTTCTTTAACTTTTGCTTCTACCTCTTTTACTACTTCTTTTTTTTCTACTTTCTTAACTGTTTTTGTTTCTTTGTTTTTTTCAACGCCTTTTTTACCAGTCAAGAATTCAATACTTTTATCTGGATTAGAAATAACCAAATATTTATAATTTAAAATATTTAAAATATTTAAATTTCTTACTTCACCAATTTGAATATTCCCAAAGTTATTAAAACTTTTTTCTACGTTCTTGTCTTTGTCTCCCAAAGCAATGTGTAGTGAATTTTTTCTCTTGGAAAGCATCCCTTCAAAACCTTTTACGTTGCTCAAATCAGAAACAATATTTCTTGCATCTTTTGATTTAGGTTCTTTTAATTCAAAATTATCCACAAAAAGAATTTCTCCGTCTCTGTACTTCTGTGACAAAACGGTGTAAAGAGCCTTTGTGTTTGTTTTCTTGTTTATTTTTCTACTGTAATTCTTTTCGTTTGTTGGGCCAAAAGTTACACCTCCACCACGCCAAATCGGTGAACGGCTAGAACCATGTCTTGCTCGTCCTGTTCCTTTTTGTCTCCATGGCTTTATACCTCCTCCGCTAACTTCTCCCCTGTCTTTTGTATGAGAAATAGGGGCTCTCTTATTGGACATCATAGAAACCACCACCTGGTGAACCAAATCATTATTAAAAGCAACACCAAAAACAGACTCTGGTAATGAAATTTCACCTGTTTTTTTTCCGTTTTGATTGTAGATATCTGTTTTCATAATTTTTAAGTTTACAGTTTACAGTTTACAGTTTACAGTTTTTCTTTCTGGAAAATTTTAGCTTTAGCCAAAATTTGCTCTGTAAACTGTAAACTGTCATCTGTAAACTATGTAGATACTATTTCTACTAAAGTTCCTCGTCTTCCAGAAATTGCTCCTTTTATTAATATTCGGTTATTCTCTTTATCAATTTGAACGATTTCAAGATTTTTAACAGTCACCCTGTCACTTCCCATCCTTCCAGCCATCCTTGTTCCCTTAAACACCTTCTGAGGGCCTGTGGAGCCGATTGAACCTGGCTTTCTCTCGCTGTGTTTCTGCCCATGTGAACGAGGACCTCCTGAGAAATTGTGTCTCTTCACAACACCTTGGAAACCCTTACCTTTGCTGATTGATGAAACAACAACTTCTTCCCCTTCTTTAAAAGAAGAAACGTCGATCTTGTCACCAACTTTTACTTCAAAAGGAGTATTGTCTGGATTAGAAAATTCTTTCAAATATCTAAAATTTCCCAAATCCTTCAAATGTCCCTTCATAGGTTTGTTTATATTTTTTTCTTTCTTTTCTCCGTAGCCAACTTGGATAGATTCGTAACCATCCCCTTCTTTGTTTTTAATCTGGGTTACTGTAATTGGTCCTGCACTTATAATTGTAACAGGAAAAACCACACCTTCTTTGTTGAAGACTTGCGTCATTTGTTCTTTTGTTCCCAGAATAAATTTCATAAAATTATATAATCCGAATACTACGAATTAAATTCGAATTCCCCGAATCAATCCTTAAAAACAAAAAAGGCTCAAACCTTTTTTATAATCCTTATATTCTACACAAATCGAAAAGAAAATCAAGTAAAATTTTAGTAGAACTAAAATTTCTAGTAATAAGCCTGCCCGCTTGTGCCTCGCAGTGGTAGACGGGTATTAAGTAGTAAGTAATAAGAACAAATTTAAAACAAAACCCCTTGGTTACCTCGACTTTCGTCAAAGCTTCCAAGGGGGTAAGGGTACAAAGGGTCAAAAAGGATTATTTTGCCAAGATACTGTTGCGAGAAAAGGCACGACTACCAGAAGACCCAGGACCGCCCTCCAATGAATAAGCACGCACGACCCACTCCCGATCGCCGGCATACCAATCAACATGCACAACAAAGACCTCATTATCAACCCCGCAAACGTAACAGAAATTTCTCTTTAAAAGCTCTCCTTCTTCTCCATTTGGTTGAAGAGCAGTTTTTTGGTCGAGCCAAAGACAAAACTCTGTGGCTGTAAAAACATGGTTCTTACCAAGACGACCCCTGAACTCGACGTCTGCCTCTCGTTTATCAAGATCAAAGTAAGATGTTTCCAAAGAAACTCTTATCGTCTTTTTTGCAACCGACAAAATGTCTTTTTGAAAATTTGAGGAAAGCCAGAGTCCTTTACGGTCGATTAAGGTCGTGGGGTCGAACATTTCAACAAACTCGTGAGTGCCACGGTACAAACCAAGACACTGCCGAGCAAATCCTTCATTTCCTCTTCGAGCGATATCGGCAATTTCCTCTAAACTCGCCCCTGCTCTCTCAAACAATTTTGCCAATTCAACCGCAACGACTGCTACAGAAAAAATGGATTTTTTTGCTTGTTCTTCGGCTTTTGTACCCATGGTACTAACCTCCCCTGTTGTGTGGCTATCCTAAACGGATGTTGCCACTATTCATAAAAAACGAACTAATTACACAATAAACATACACAAACAGTCAAACTTTGTCAATGATTCTCGATTGCTTCTGGATTGCTTCGCTATCGCTCGCAAAGACTATAAAAACAAAATCAGCGTGAAGTTTTTTAAAACAAAGTTTTAAAAAACTTCACGCTGATTTCTAAAATTCAATATTTGTTCATTTTTGGGTTAGATGCGAAAAATTTGATTGAACAAAATTTGAGCAATAGTTATCCTATTGTGAAAATTTTGTGATTGAAAATTTTTTGCAGATGACGTAAAAATGGGCAAATAAAACTACATTATTTTAACGTCGATAGATACTCCCGAAGGTAAACTAAGATTCGTAAGAGCCTCAATTATTTTTGCTGATGGATTCAAAATATCAATTAATCTTCGGTGAACCCTCATTTCAAATTGCTCTCTTGCATCCTTGTGAACAAAAGAAGACCGGTTAACGGTATATTTCTTTATTTCTGTTGGCAAAGGAATCGGTCCGCTAATATTAGCGTCAAATCTTAAAGCTGTATCTATAATTTGCTTTATAGATGAGTCTAAAATTTTATGCTCATAAGCAAAAACTCTTATTCTAAGTTTTTGAATAATATCAACTTTCTTATCTACCTTTTTTGTTTTTGTTGTTTCTTCCATAATTTTTTTTAACTATACTCTTTTTATATCAATCTGTCACTTTTGCGTCCCAAATGAGGCGCAAAATGACAAATCGATAAATTTCAAAAGTTTGGGCAAAGATAAAGATTTTTAAATTTGAATGCATGACGAGGAGGTGAGAGAAAATTTATTGAGGCGTATTTCAATACGGCGAAATAAATTTTCTTGATACCGACAAAGTCAGGAGTCAAATTTAGAAATCTTGCTTAGGCGGTGATTTTTGTGACTACTCCGGCTCCAACAGTTCTCCCTCCTTCACGAACAGCAAATCTTTGTTGTTCTTCAAGAGCAATTGGAGAATGTAATTTAACTTTGAACACAGCGGTATCTCCTGGCATAACCATTTCAACACCTTCTTTCAAAGTAACTTCTCCAGTAACGTCAGTTGTTCTGATGTAGAACTGAGGTTTGTATCCTGAGAAGAATGGTGTATGTCGTCCTCCTTCCTCTTTCTTTAGAACCAAAACTTCTGCTTCAAAATCTGTATGAGGTGTAACAGTTCCTGGTTTAGCAAGAACCTGTCCTCTTGTGATATCTTCTTTCTTAACTCCTCTTAGAAGAATACCAGCGTTGTCCCCAGCCTGTCCTTCTGAAAGTGATTTGTTGAACATCTCGATACCTGTAACTGTTGTCTTAACAGTGTCTTTAATACCAACGATAGCAATTTCTTCACCAACTTTTATGATACCTCTTTCAATCTTTCCAGTACAAACTGTTCCTCTTCCTTCAATTGAGAAAATATCTTCAACTGGCATAAGGAAAGGTTTGTCTGTATCTCTTACAGGAACAGGGATGTATTCATCTAATTGTTTTGTTAATTCAAGGATTGGTACTGCCCATTCATCTGTTACTGCTGTTGTCTCAAGAGCTTTAACAGCGGAACCTTTGATGAAAGGAGTATTATCTCCATCATATTCATATTGATTCAACATGTCTTTAACTTCTTCTTCTACCAATTCTACCATCTCCGGATCGTCAACAAGGTCAATCTTGTTTAAGAAAACAATAATCTTAGGTACACCAACTTGCTTTGCCAAAAGGATGTGTTCTCTTGTTTGTGGCATAGCACCGTCGTTTGCTGCAACTACTAAAATCGCACCGTCCATTTGAGCGGCACCGGTAATCATGTTCTTGATGTAGTCTGCGTGACCTGGCGCATCGATATGAGCATAGTGTCTAGCATTTGTTTCATACTCATTGTGAGAAAGAGCAATTGTAATTCCTCTCTCCTTTTCTTCTGGAGCATTATCAATATCATCAATACCTCTCAACTTAACCTTGTTTCCTGCTAGGTTAAGAACGTGCAGTATAGCTGCAGTAAGAGTTGTCTTTCCGTGGTCAACGTGACCGATGGTTCCCACATTTACGTGAGGCTTGTCTCTGTTATATTCTTCAGTTGCCATAATTTTTTTTTTAAATTATTAATAATAACTTTAACACCGCGCTTTTAACGCAAGTGATTAAATATAAAAATAAACGCTACTGCGTTACCCTCATATAATAGCAAAAGATAAATAATAGTCAAGAATTGTTCGAGAAGTTCCGAACATTCCTAAAAAAATCTATTTACCTAAAAACGACTTAAATCCGTATAAAATTAAAAGTAATGCCGTGGCATCAAGAAAATTTTTAAAAATACTAATTAAACTTCCATAAGAACCAAAAAATTGGAGCAAGAATTTTTCTAATATACAAGCAAAACCAAAGACGAGGGCTCCCCATCCAATTATCCCGAAACTTTTACCAATTGAGCCTCCGTACCCCCTAAGCATAATAAAAAGCAAAAGAGATGAACCAACAAGAATTGAAAAAAAGATTAAATCTACAACTACTGAGAAAGAAACTTCCATAATTTTATAATAATAACATAATCTATTAATATTCGAAAACCAACAACAATCATTTGAAACAAAAAATTTTATTTTTTAACCAACATCCTAAGCCCAAAAATAATCATCAAAAAACCAACTAATTCTATGGAGTGATACAACAAACCATAAGTTTGACTAATTTCCGAGGTAATAAATTTATGTGCTAATTCTTCAAATATATGAGAACCTGCTAAAAAAATAGCCCCCCACCCAATAGTCTTAAAGGAAGTCCCGATGACTCCCCCATAACCGGATATCATAAAGAATACCCAAATGGAAGAGGCAATCATGACAACAAGCATTACAATATCAAAATTTATTATTTCCATATTATAAAAGAATTATAACTTTTTTTAAAAAATAAAACTAGAAAAAATGTGATTAAAAAAAATACCGCTCGAGCGGTATTTTTTTAACTTTTTGTAAATTAAAAAGACTAAATCTACTTTCTATTTCCTCTTCTCAACTATCTCCTTAGCTACATTAACAGGAACAACATCATAGTGGTCAAACTCCATTGTTGAAGAAGCTCTTCCTTCTGTCATAGACCTTAAAGTAGTTGTGTACCCAAACATTTCTGACAACGGAACTTTAGCATTCACTACTCTGTTCCCTCCTCTGTCGTCCATTGAATCAATTTGACCTCTCTTTGAACTTAGGTTTCCAGTTACGTCTCCCATAAATTCTTCTGGGGTAACAACCTCGACTTTCATAATGGGCTCAAGTAAAACTGGGTTAGCTTTTCTTGCTGCTTCTTGAAAAGCTTGTGATGCAGCAATCTTGAAAGCAATTTCTGATGAGTCTACGTCGTGGTAAGTACCATCATATAATTCTGTTGAAACATCCACCATCTTATAACCAGCCACAACCCCTCTTTCCATTCCTTCTTTAATTCCTTTTTCTACAGCAGGAATATATTCCTGTGGAATAACTCCTCCTTTAATACTGTTAACAAATTCTATTCCTCCATCAAATCTCTTAGTATTTTTAGGAAGGTTCTTTATCTCTTCTTCTGTTAATTTTTCTAACGGTTTAATTCTAATCTTAACATGACCATACTGACCCTTACCTCCAGACTGCTTAACATATTTGACTTCGGCAGAAGATGGTATTTGAATCGTTTCTCTATAGGCAACCTGAGGTTTACCGATATTAGCTTCAACACCAAATTCTCTTCTCATTCTGTCTACCAAAACTTCCAAGTGAAGTTCTCCCATACCAGCAATAATAGTTTCCATAGTTTCAGCATCTGTATTTATTGTGAAAGTTGGATCTTCATCTGATAGTTTCTTCAAAGCTAACCCCATCTTTTCTTGGTCAGCCTTAGTCTTAGGTTCAATTCTTACGGCCACAACAGGTTTCATAAATTCAATCTTCTCTAGAATAACTGGATTGTTTTCATCACACAAAGTATCTGATGTTCTTGTACTTTTTAGACCAACAGCGGCTGCAATTTCTCCAGCATAAACTTTCTTTACCTCTTCTCTGTCGTTGGCATGCATTCTCACGATTCTTCCTAGTCTTTCTTTTTCACCAGTTGTTGAATTGTAAATGTATGAACCAGCTTCAACAGTTCCTGAATAAACTCTAAAAAAAGTTAATTGTCCTACGAACGGGTCTGTTTGCAATTTGAAAGCCAAAGCTGCAAAAGGAGCATTGTCATCAGAAGGTCTTTCAACTTCTTTATCTGTCTTAGGATCGATTCCTTTAATAGCAGGGACATCGAGTGGAGAAGGAAGATAATCAACAACGGCGTCTAGCATTTTTTGAACTCCCTTATTTTTTAGAGCAGAACCTGTAAAAACAGGAATTATTTGCAAAGCAATTACTCCTTTTCTCAAGGTCGCTTTTAGTTTATCAAGAGGAATTTCTTTCCCTTCTAGATAATCATTCATTAACGCCTCGTCGTTTTCAACAATTTTTTCAATAAATTCTCCTCTGAATTTTTCAGCCTCGGCTTTCATGTCTGCGGGAATCTCATCTTCCCTAACATCCATCCCCATATTTCCTTCAAAGTAGTAAGCTTTCATCGTTAAAAGATCCACTACACCTTCGTGATTTCCCTCTTCTCCTATAGGCAATTGAGCTCTAACAGCGTTAGGTGTTAGTCTATCTATAATGGACTTGAAAGACCTATCGAAAGAAGCACCAGTTCTATCTAATTTATTGATGAAACAAATCCTAGGAACTTTATATTTATCAGCTTGTCTCCAAACGGTTTCTGATTGTGATTCTACTCCGGCTACACCGTCGAAAACGACTACACCTCCGTCTAAAACTTTAAGAGACCTTTCCACCTCAGCGGTGAAGTCAACGTGTCCAGGAGTATCGATAATATTAAAACGATGTTTCAAAGAGTCATTACCTGTAGCATAAGTTGGCGTCCAAAATGTTGTAACAGCAGCAGAAGTAATTGTGATACCCCTTTCTCTCTCCTGTTCCATCCAGTCCATAGTAGCTTCACCTTCGTGAACTTCACCGATTTTATGCGAAAGTCCTGTGTAAAAAAGAACTCTTTCGGACACAGTTGTTTTTCCCGCATCAATGTGGGCAATAATTCCAATATTTCTAACTTTTTCCAATGGGTAATCTCTGCTCATAGTTTTTAGTTGCTAGTTTTTAGTTTTTAGAAAAAACAAAAAACTATTATTAATTTCTTATAAATAATTTTTAAATTTTTGTTGCCAAACAAAAAAATCGTAAAACGATTAATTGCGTAATACTATATATCAATTTATTGCTTTTAGCAATAAATTCTCCCTAAATAAAAATAATATTTTGCATGACAAAAAATAACTTTAAATTTAAATGAAATTCGAGGAGACAAGAAAAAAACTCCCGAGCCGTATTTTAAATACTGTGAGGGAGTTTTTTTCAAAGTCGACAAAGAATTTCTCTAAATTTAAAATTATTTTACCATGCAAAATGAGCAAAAGCTTTGTTCGCGTCAGCCATCTTGTGTACATTCTCTTTCTTCTTTATAACCTCTCCTTCATTATTATTTGCAGCAATCAATTCATCAGCCAATCTTTTACTCATTGAAGATCCTTTTTTTGCTCTAGCTGCCTCAAGAATCCATCTCATAGCAAGGGCTAATCTTCTCTTTTCTGGAACTTCTCTAGGTACCTGATAGTTAGCTCCTCCGATTCTTCTAGACTTAACTTCCATTAAAGGACCAGCATTTTTTATAGCTCCATTGAAAACTTCAATAGGGTCTTTTGTTTTTGCTTTTTCTTTTATATTTTCTAAAGCACCATAAACTACTTTTCTTGCGACACTTTTTTTACCGTCACACATAACATAATTTATAAAACGCTCTAAAACCAATGAGTCATGAACTCTGTCTGGTTGAATATTTCTTTTGTCTTTTATTGGTCTTCTCATATTTTTTAAGTTTACAGCTGACAGCTCACAGTTTACAGCTTTTTAAAAAATTTGCTTTGCAAATTTTTTGCTACTCACTACTCACTACCAACTACTTACTAATTCTTTGGTTTTTTAGCCCCGTACAAACTTCTGCTCTGTCTTCTCTTTTCAACTCCTGTTGTATCTAATTTTCCGCGGACAATTGTATAACGAATTCCTACGTCTTTTACTCTTCCCCCTCTTAGCATAACAACTGAGTGCTCTTGAAGTGTGTGTCCCATTCCTGGAATATATGCTGTTACCTCCATTCCATTTGTCAGACGAACTCTAGCAATCTTTCTAACTGCTGAGTTAGGCTTCTTTGGAGTCTTGGTAGTTACTTTAACACAAACCCCCCTTTTGAAAGGAGATGGGTAAGTTGTTGGTTTATTTTTCTTAAGATTAAAACCCTTGCTCAAAGCAATAGCCTTAGGTTTTCTAGGATCTTTTTTTCTTCTCTTTTTTAGTAATTGATTAACTGTTGACATCTTTTTTTATTTTTTAGTTCTTGATTCTTAGTTTTCGAAAAAACTCCAAAACTGAACAGCTATAAATCTACTATATTATGAAACAAAATGCAAACATTTTTAAGCTTACAGCCACCAGCTACAACCCAACCCCTGTAATCAAGAAAAATAAAAGAGAAATTACTGGAGTAAGGAATTTCCAAAGGAAAAAAATAAAGAACAAAATTAACCAAATATAATTCTTTTCTAAGAAGTATCTAACTTTTATTAAATTGTGAGGTAAAATGCCAAAAAGTACTTTTGAACCATCTAAAGGAGGAATAGGAATTAGATTAAAAAGGCCTAAAACCAAATTAATTAAAACGATCATGCCAGTAGCTTTAATGAAAGAATCCGAGGCAAGACCCAATTCCCCACTAAAACGAATTAGGACTCCAAAAATGATAGCCACAAGAAAATTAGACAAAGGACCCGCTAGTGCCACCATCGGCTCACCAACTTTTGCATTTTTTAAGTTATAAGGATTATAAGGAACCGGTTTAGCCCAACCAAAAATAAAACCTGTGAAATAATAAGCGATGGCAGGAATAATTAACGAACCCTGCAAATCTAGATGCTTAAAAGGATTAAGAGTAAGTCGACCCGCTAACTTTGCGGTAGGGTCACCAAAAAGATAGGCAGTATATCCATGAGACACTTCGTGTACCACAACCGACATAATTAGTATTACTATTGAAAATATAAAATCAACTTCCATAAATATAAATAAATTTTTATTGCAAAATAATTAACCCTATGATACCATAACAATCACTTAAATTAAATTAATTATGTCAAAAACTTGCCCAATAACAGGAAAAAATACAAAGATGGCTGGAGGATACAGCAATCGTGTTCGTGCTACCAAATTTAATCCCACTGGGATGAAAAGAAGGAAAGCTAACCTACAAAAAAAGAAGATTTTTATTCCTGAATTAAACAAAACAATGAGGCTAACTATCTCAACTAAAGCTATTAAGACTATCAATAAGAATGGGGCTTTTGCCACACTTAAAAAAGCCGGCCTAATTAAATAATTCCAAATTTGGCGCATAACTTTGTCGTCTTTCAAAAAAATTTCTATTCACCTTATAACAAATAAGGCTCTAAAAATTTTTTCTCAACTCCTCGTTCTTCATCCAAATTTGAAATTATTTTAAAAACCCCTAGTATTCTTAATGGATACTAGGGGTTTTTAATTTAGTTATTATCTTCTGTCATTGACAGAAAAGTAAATCGGGGTTATTATTGTGAACGGAAATGGGAATGGTATCCAAACAAAGTACTAGGGGGAAGAATCCATGGGAACTGCATTAAGGGCACGTATTAGAGAGATTTCTGGATCCGTTGTGCCGTTTGGTGGCAAAAAAACTGCTATTGAGCAGATGTCGGAAGAAGAGCTTCTGATATTCGCTCTTACCCAAACAGAAGCCGACGAGAGAATCTTGTCTGATACTCAGACAAGATCTCTCATGGAGGCCGCTCGGCTTTCACCGATGTTCGACGGCACATGCCAAAGTCTGGGGTATGGATATCTGATCACCCAATAACACCAAGGTCTGAGGAAGACCCCCGAGGGTGTAGCATCTTACGGTGCTACACCTTTTTTAATTCCGAAATATGTCCCTATCACTTATTACTTAAATACTTCCAACTGACTTAATTTATTAAAAATAATTTTATAACTCTTAAAAAGAACATGGACGAAAAAAATGCCTATCGGAATCATAGAAGCAAATGCCAATGTAACAAATAACTCTGAGCCCTTCAGCAAGAGTTGCGCAGAATAAAAGATAACCGAAATTACTTGCATAAAGGTAGCGGTTATTACTAGTGCTAAAATTATTGATGTTATTATTAATAATATTTTTTTCATAAAATAAATTATATCAAAAATTAAACAAAAAGAACTCGACGATACTTTATAAACTTCCAACCTTCAAATCACTCACCCCATCACTTTTAAATATAATAGTTCCCTCTTCATCTGTTCTCAACAAATTCACTCCAAACTTTTCCAACAAATCCAAAACTTCCTTATGTGGGTGCCCGTAACTATTATTTAAACCAACTGAAGCAATCGCATATTCTGGACTAGTAAAACCCAAAAATAAATCCGAATTAGAAGTCTTTGAACCGTGGTGTCCCAATTTTAAAACATCTACATCGAGGTTATCCCCCAAAACATCTACAAGATATTTTTCAATACTTTTGGGAGAATCTCCTGTAAATAAAAATGAATTGTCTCCATTGGTTAATTTTAAAACGACCGAAGCCAAATTTGTATCAAATTCCGAAGCATCTTGATTAGGAAACAAAACCTCCAACAAAACCCCGCAATCTGACAGGGACTTAGTTCCTGGGAGATTGTCTAAACAAATACTCATACCTTGTCGAGCCAAAACTTTCTCAATACCTTTTTCTTTAATCAAATCTTCAAATTTTATATAAGTGGCATTGTCAGAGTTGACTCCTGGTTCTAAAACAAAATCAACCGTGTAATTTTCTAATACTGAAGGCAGCCCACCAACGTGGTCCTCATCAGGGTGAGTCAAAACAACCATATCAATTGACCTATCATAAAAAGGCATCACTTCTGACAATTTACTAATAAACTGCCTATTTTGTCCTCCATCTATCAAAACCTGTTTCCCGCTTGGAGCTTCAATAAAAATAGCATCCCCCTGCCCAACGTCTAAAAAGGCTACGATAAGTTCTTTTCTTTCTTCAGCCAAAACCCCATACCAAATTAAAAAATTGAAGCAAAGAAACAAACCAAGAATATATAATTTAAAATTTTTTTGGAATTTCATTTTTTATATTATAAACCCAAAAAGGAAAATTCAAACTATGCTCTCCGATAACAAAAAATTTCCAGTAACTTAGTTACTGGAAGTTTTTTGTTATTTTTTATAAATCAATTTTGTCTTGTTCTCCTCTGCCATCCAATAAATACCAATCGACTTTTCTTGAGAGATACATAATTGTTGCAAGAATTAAGAACAACCCCACACTGCCGATAAGCAAAGCGTAATCTTCTAATTGAAGTAAGATATAAATAAAAGCATATAAGAAAATCAAAACTCCCCCTTCTATTGCTACAAATTTTTTTTCCTTCAAAACAGTTAGGGAATAAAGGAGAATAAGCCCAATGGTCGCGGTTCCGGCAATTCCATAAGCAATGTTAAACCCTAAAATCTCTGAGGTAGAAATTAACAAAGCGTAAAAAAGTACAAGAGCCAAACCAACTAAAATATATTGAATCGGGTGAATTTTCTTTCTATTAAACATTTCAAAAGATAGAAAAATCAAGAAAGTAAGAGCGATAATAAGCAAAGCGTACTTAACAGAACGATCTGATTTCTGATAACCATCAACTGGGTTAATAAGACTCACACCAAAAACAGAATCGTAAATCCCATAATTACTCCCTACCCAAGCTTGGGGATAATTTCTATTCAAATCCAAAACATGCCAATCACTCGTAAAGCCAGAGTTATCCACCTCTCTATTGTCTGGCAAAAAAGAGCCGTCGAAACTTGGAGAAACCCATTCTGAAGAAACCTTCACATCAGTTGTTTTCCCCACAGGAGCAAAAGCCAATCTTCCACTTCCTTTCAACTTCAAATCAAAGGAAAAATTACTTTTTGAATAAAGAGAATTAGCGGGGACATTCACACTCAAGCCAGAAGCACTTCCCCCTTCCATTCCATTCACCGTAATAGCCCTAACTTTTTCTTCATATTGGCTAAATGTTGGTTGATTAAAACTACTAATATTCCTAATCACATCGTCTGTGATAATTCCTGAAACAAATTTAACATTTTGATTATTTAATTTGAAATCGGTTCTTTCTTCTAAACCTCTAATGTCGGAAATACCAATAGCAATAAAAGCACCGTTCCAATGAACAAATTGGGAATTAATTCCAAGAAAAGCAAAGTCGGGCTTTTCGAAATCTCCCGATACAGAAATATTTGAAGAATAAACCACAGCATCATAAATACCACGAGATCGCAATTCAGGAGAAACAGTAGTTTCAATATTTAAAGTCTCAGGTAAAAAATGGGCATAAGCTATTTCTTTAATTTGTTTCCCATCTATTATTCGATACAAGTCATACGGCACTGTTAAAATTGGCCCAGCAACAACCTGTTCTTCCCCCCATTTTGAAGTAATATCTTGAATGGCTAATTCACGATTTGCCTGTCTCTCATAAATCACAGACTTAACCATCCCTACGGGGATAAGTAAAAGAAGAGCTAAAATAGCAATAAAAATAACCCTTAAGGTTGTGCTTTGTAGTGTTGTTTGTAGTTTATTCATATTTTTATATTAACATTTCTTTCAAAATTTTAAAATTTTTACATTATATATATTCTAATAAAAAGCAGCCTCGTATATGTATACATACACGAGACTGCCAAACTACCATTTAGCCACCCTCAACCAATATTCAGCTCCCAAAACAGACTCTCTCATAGCGATAGGCTTGCCTTGAACAAGGATATCCCAAAGTTCCGATTTAATACCTGATATTGTTATCCGTGCATCTAAAATCTTTTTTTGTTTTTTTGAAGGAGAATGCCAACGACCGAAATACCGAAATTTTATTTGAAATTTCATATATGTCTCCTCAAAAAATTGGTTACGAAAGAAAATTTCTATAAATTAATATACTCTTCTTGCAAAAAAAATCAATTATTCCGCTAAAATTTTGAAATCTTTTTTTAACACTTTTCGCATTCCTCCATTGTATAAAGCAACCGCTGGATGATACAAAGGAATTATTTTTACTTTTCCGTAGGAAAATTTAGCTTCGTAAGATTTCCCGTGTGCTTTACTTATTATTTCTATCTCATCCTCTAACCCAAAATGACGCATTATATAATTCATAGAAAAACGCCCAAGGGTCGCAATAATCTTTGGCTGAATAATTTTTATCTGCCTGTCTAAAAACGAACTATACATCTCAATTTCCTCTTTTGACGGATCTCTGTTTTCTGGAGGTCGATCTTTCACTATGTTAGTTATGTAAACATCTTCTCTTTTTAAACCAACAGATTCTAATAGAACATCTAACATTTTTCCTGATGCCCCACAAAAAGGACGTCCTGTTTGGGATTCTTTTTTTCCAGGGGCTTCTCCAATAAACATAATCCTCGCACGACAACTTCCCTCGCCGAATACCGGTAGGTTCTTATTTTCTATTCTGTATTTATATAAGGGAGATTTTTTAAAATTCAACAAATCGTTATTAACCTCCCTCAACAGTAATTTAATCTTATCCTCCGAATTCAACATTCTTATATTATGCCATACTGTATTTTAAAATTATCTCGCAGTTTGGAGTTGCCAAGACTTTGATTTTTCTGTAATTTTATGTTATAAGTAAAGCGTATTTAAGGACTTTTCTAAATAATTTTGAGCCCCAACAAAAATACAAGAAATAAAAAATAAATGGCATATAAACCACAAACAAGGATAAACGAAGCAATAAGATCCGAAGAAGTAAGAATTATTGGACCCAACGCTGAAAACATGGGCGTTATGAAGACTCGAGATGCTTTGCTAAAAGCTCGTGAGATGAATTTAGATCTTATAGAAACATCACCCAATACTAATCCTCCCATTGCAAAAATAATGGATTATGGTAAATTTCAATACGATGAAAAAAAGAAGGCAAAGGTAGCAAAGGCGAAATCTCATGTAACAGAAACAAAGGTTGTCCAAGTAAAAGTGGGAACCGGTGAACATGACTTGGAACTAAAGGCTAAAAATATATCTAAGTGGTTAAAAGAAGGAAATAGAATAAAATTAGACTTATTCTTAATAGGACGAACAAAATATATGCAAATCGATTTTTTGAAAGAAAGAATGGACCGAGTCCTGCATCTAATCACCGAGGAATACAAAGTTGCCGATGGCCCAAAAAAGAGCCCCAAAGGGTTAACAATGGTACTAGAGAAAAAATAAAGAATCCCTAAATTAACACTAACACTTGTCTAGATTCATTAAAAGGCTTGAAAAATTAAGTTTTATAATGTAATATAGTGGGATTGAAAATATCTGTGTTAATTAACGCTTTTTTCAAAAAAACATGAAAACAAACAAATCATTCCAAAAAAGAATAAAAGTAAGTAAAAACGGGAAACTTAGCTCTAGGAAAATAGGCCAGGGACATTTTAATGCTAAGGCAACTGGGTCACAAAACCTAAAAAAGAGGAAGATGACCTCAATAGTGATGACATCGAAATCAAAAAGTAGATTTTTAAAATAATTCTAAGTTCTAAAAACTAATATATGACAAGAGTAAAAAGAGGAACAACTTCATTAAAGAGACGAAAAAAGATGCTAGGTCTAGCAAAGGGTTATCGTAATGGTCGCTCAACGAAAGAAGCGCAAGCTCATGAGGCTATCTTGCATGCTGGAGTTCACGCTTTTGCTCACAGAAGAAAGAAGAAGGGTGATTTCAGAAAACTATGGCAAGTAAAAATGAATGCAGGATTGAGAGCTTTAGGATTTACATACAGTAAATTTATAGGAACATTAACGAAAAACGAAGTTGGTTTAAACAGAAAAATATTAGCCGATATCGCAGAAAATCATCCTGAAACTTTCCAGAGAATTACCGAACAAGTTAAATAAATAAATAAAAAACCGCAGGAGTCAGCTCCTGCGGTTTTTTATTTTATTTGTTTATTTCTTAAAATATCCGGTCAACGCAATAATCACCATTAAAATCTTCTGAATTTTTGTAAGCTCTGTTTATCCCCTCTTTATCTTTCTTAACCAATTCTATAACTTTTTCAACCAACCTTGCTGGGTCGGTGTCGAAAACTACCTTATCATTATGTCTGTTGCTTCTTTCCATTATAGTTCTTATTGTCTCATCCATTGTCCAGTCTCCCTCTAAAATACCTATTGGTTTTTTATCTTCATAAGCAACAGTAAACTCATGAATTGTTCCTATCCTGCCGCAGCCTATCAAAACGGCGTCAGAAGCCCTTGTTAGGAACAAATCCCTCCCTGGGTAACCGAAACCTGTATAAACCATCAAGTCCATGTAATCTACGGGTAATCTATAGATATTTCTATGTTCGTACTCGCTTGACGCTGGTGAGAAACCAATGGAGATTCCACCGGCTTCTTTTGCTCCCTTAGCTGCTTGTAATGGAAATCCTGTGGTTGCTCCCGTTACCAAAATTGCATCGTGCTTAGCAATTTCTCTTCCTAACTCTTCTGCTATGTCGAAAGCCGCTGCACCACAATGCCCTGTCTCAGCGGCACCAGATACACAAAGCTTTATTTTAAAATTACTATTTTCTTTTATTTCCATATTAAAAATTATATTATATTATATTATATTAAGTATTCTAACAAATTTTATTCAAAAGCTGAAATCTTTAGTTTTATAAAAAGCAAAGAAACTGTCAGTGCCCCAACAGTATCCATGATTAAATCTAAAATAGTATCAGACCAATAATTTTCAGAGAAATTAACCCCTATAATAAACTCAAAAATTTCCCAACCAAGACCAACAAACAAAACAGTCAGAACAGAAAAAATAAAAATAAATAAATTACTTTTTTTCTTAATCTTTATTAAATTAGAAAAAAAATAAAATTGCAAAAAACTAAGACCAACCCACAAACCCCCCAAGAAATGTAAAAGGATATCAAACCACCAGAATTTCCAGTACAAGAAAAAATTAATAGCCAGTATGTGAAGTGTGGCTATCAGAAAAATTAAAACGAAATTAAATATGAAAAGATTTTTTTTCACTTGATATATTATACTAAACTTATTCAAAAAGTCCTCCCTATCAATAACCACCAAAATTTAGAAAACCAGCTCCGTATTTGAAATTATTTTTCTAAATTAATTCCAAATACGGTGCTGGTTTTTCTACGAACTATCTGGAGCACCATCCCTATTCTTTACATAGGTGGGTATTCCGAGCGCTACACCTGAATGCAACAATACGACGAATTCCCTTGTGATGCTTTAGTAGGAATGTTCCAAATAGCTCTACTACAATTATACACCCCCACAGAATCTTGCAATACTTGAAGCAAATTTATTTTTGTTTTGTAATCTACAAAACAAATACTGTTTACCAAAATAACCAGAGCGTGGACTGCCCCTTATATTACAATGCTTATTGCCCAGGAATCAAAGTAACTAACCAAAAATTTCTTTTAAATTGGCGATTATTTATCGTGGAATAACTTTCTGTTTTTTCCATTTTTAATATTTTAAAATATTTTGAATAAATTTGAATAAAATCATCTTTTGAAAAAACTCTCTCAACCAAACATGTCTCTGGCATTATATAAGTATCTTTTTCCTTCCCAGAATTATTTTTCAAAAGAAATTTTGCATTTTTATCCCCGTCCTTGCACAAAGCTCGCACAAAAAATATTCCATCTTTTTTCAAAACCCTAAAAACTTCAGAAAGATAAATCTCTCTTTCATTCTCATCCAAGGAATTGGATGAAGTAATATCGACAACTAAATCAAAACTTTTATCATCAAAGGGGTATTTTTCGCCAATACTCTGTTTGATATATTTGGTCTCCGCCCCAATTTCTTTTGCTCTGTTTTTAGCTAAATTTATTGCTGTATCAGAAATTTCTATTCCAATTACTTGGGCTCCCTTTTGAGCAAGGTAATTAGCATTCCTTCCTGTGCCAGAACCTAAGTCAAGAATTCTAAAATTTCCCAGATTCAAACCCAAATCCTTTTTTATATATTTCAAAAATTTAAGAAAAAAAGCCTGAGGCTTATCATAGCCTGTCACTAACTTTGGATTTTGATATTCTTTTTCCCAAACTTTTTTTTGAGCCATAGTCGTTTAACCAAGTAGAGGCAACGATGCAAAAGGATGCTCGATTCCGGTAAAAAGAAATATTTTAAAGTATTAAAAAATTATTCAAAAATACCGTCGATGTTTACGTCGTAAAGCATTTGCTCTTGTACCAACCTGTAACTTATAATTTCACTTTCTTCAAACCAATGTTTTATTTCTTTTTCGGCTTCTTCAACCGAACCAGAGGCATGGATTAAATTCCGAACAGCTCTCCCGTCTGCATCCGACATTTGGTAGGAATCTAGAACAAAATCTCCCCGAATAGTACCAACGTCTGAAGTGAACGGCTCTGTCCCACCAACAATCTTCCTTGAAATCTTAACTGCGTGGGCCCCTTGCCAAACCATAGCAATAACAGGACCGCTTGTCATATATTTTTTAAGATTTTCTAATATAATAGCAGTAATCTCCAAAGGATTTTCTGAAGGTGGTTGTAAGCCCTTTTTTTTATAACTTTCTATTGTCTTTTCTCCTGTTATTCTTCTCCATTCTGGGTCAAGGGTATAGTGTTCCTCAATTTTCTCCTTACTAGGAGCAATCATCTTTAAGCCAACTAGTTTAAGACCGACTCTTTCGTAACGTTTAATAATTTCGCCAACCAAAGTTCTTTGTATCCCGTCTGGTTTAACCATGACTAATGTTTTCTCTTTACTAAAATGTTCCATAATTCTATAAAAATTAAGTTAATATTGCCAATATATTAACATAACCAAACGTTAAAAACAAAAGATCTTTAGCAAAAAAATAATTCTGATAAAAATGACGGCCGTCATTTTTATCAGAATTATTTCAACCCAAAAACTTCTTTTAGCCATTTATCATTCTCTATCTTTTCTACAGTCATATACAAGACATCTTTACCTAAAAATAAACTGGATTTCATCATTACAATTAATTCTTTGCAATCATAAGGAAATACCCAAACACTATTTTGTAATTTTACAAAACCTAATCTACTCAATGTGCTTCTTAAAATAGTCCTAGTACCTTTCCTTGTCTCTTTAATATCAAAAATTACAATCCGCCACTTTTTATCCCATTTTTTTGGCTTTTTTATTTTAAAATCATTTAATTCTAATCGGGCTAACTCTTGCTCTCCTTTCTTTGTTAAACGAATGTATTTTTTACCATTTTTTATTTCGAGTTTAATTAAATCTTTTTTTAACAACCCGCCAACTACGCTGTTAACATAATATTTTTGATCATATTTTTTATATTTCTTATTTCCAGAAAAATACCCGATGGCCTGCAAAGCATTTGGGGCAACAACAGCTACAGATACGAGACCAGCTATTGCAATGGTAGCCAAAATAATTTTTTTAACAGGAACCCGTAACTTTCTTTTTTTCTTTATTTTTTCCATTTTTATATAATTCTTTTACCCATACTTTGATATTCTTTCTGATAAAAATAGCGACCGCTATTTTTATCAGAAAGATTAAAATTAAATTATAAATTATTTAAAATTATTATTCAATAAAAACCCTAACCCTAACCTTGGCCTTGGCCTTGGCCTTGGTCTTGGTCTTGGCCTTGGCCTTGGTCTTGGTCTTGGTCTTGGTCTTGGTCTTGGTCTTGGTCTTGGTCTTGGTCTTGGTTAAATCTTTGTTAAAATCTCTGGTTCCCCATTAGTTATCAAAATAGTGTGTTCAAAGTGAGCACTCTTTTTTCCATCGGCAGTATTGAAAGTGTATCCATCATCATCTAAAACAATTCTTTTTGTACCCGCATTCAACATCGGTTCAATCGCCAAAACCATACCTGACCTTAATTTATCTCCACTTCCTTTTCTGCCAAAATTGGGGATGAAAGGTTCTTCGTGGACATTTTTTCCAACACCGTGACCTCCCAAATCTTCAGCTACATTAAACCTGGCTTTTTTTCCAAATTCAGCTACGGCGTGGCCTATATCGCCAGTTGTGTTTCCCGCCCTAGCTTGTCCAATTCCTTCATAGAGAGCCTGTTTTGTGGCTTCTATGAGCTTCCTAGACTCATTATCTACCTTGCCTACTCCAACAGTTACCGCCATGTCTGTAACAAAACCATTGTGTCTAAGACCAAGATCAAGACCAACGACGTCACCATCCTTTAAAACCCTACTGTTGCCATTTGAAATACCGTGAACAATCCCCTCATTAACCGAAACGCACAGACTTGCAGGATAAGGAAAGCCAGACCCCTCTGGTTTATAATTCAAAAAAGCAGGCGTATCACCTCCTTCCAGAATAAGTTTCTCGGCATAATCATTTAATTCAAAAATTTTTACTCCTGGAACAGTTTTTTTTGCAACTTCACCTAAAACATAAGCGAGTCTTTTACCCCCTTCACGTAAGATATTTATTTCTGCTTCAGAATAAATCATTAGTTTAATTATACCCCATAAACCTTCTCCATAATCTCTTTGTTCACTTCTTCAATAGTTTGTTCGCCATTTATGTCTAGAAATTTATAAGTAGAATTATTTTTTAAATATTCAATAGCAGGGATAACATCGCGATCAAACCAATCTAATCTTTTACTTACACCTTCTACAGTATCATCGGCTCGTCCTCGCCCCATCAATCTATCAATCGCCCATTCTCTAGAAACATTCATGTAAATAACAATTGGATTCTCTCTTTTATAAAATCTTATCGCTGAATCAAGCACTTCGGCTTCGTTCAAACGGCGAGGAGTTCCATCTAAAATGAGATGCTCGTTACCTTTCATATCTTCCACCAAATCTTTACCCCAAAGATAAGTCACCAAAAATTCTGGCTGTAAATCACCATTTTCAACGATTTCTTTAGAAAGAGTTTGCGAGTAGCCTTCCTCTGCCCAAAATTTTCTTAAGTCTTTCCCTGTACTAATATAATTAATGCCTATGTCAGGAGTATCTTTTTTTAATCTTTCTGATAAAAGGTCAATTTGAGTTCCCTTACCACAACCAGATCTACCTATAAATATGAATGTTTGATTTTTCATCTTATTAGAAATTTTTAACTTAATAACAACTTTCATTATATTACAATCACCCTCAAATCCAAAACGAACAACTCAACCTGTTGAGTTGTTCGTTTTTATAAAGTTTAAAAATAAAAAAATCGCCTTCTGGCGAATTTTTTCTAAAAACTAAAAACTATCAACTAAAAACTAACTTAGTATTCTCTCATTGATACCTGCCCATCCACCTTCTTAACCAAATCCAGTACAACAGAAACCACAATCAAAAGAGCGGTTCCCCCAATAGCCAGAGAAGCGATACCTGTTATAGCTTTCATCACTAAAGGCAAAACTGCAATAAAGCCAAGGAACAAAGCTCCAACAAATGTAATTCTGGTCAAAACTTTACCGATGTATTGAGAAGTATTTGCTCCTGGTCGTATCCCTGGGATAAAGGCTCCGCTCCTTTGTAAGTTAGTTGCGATAGCTTCTGGGTCAAATGTAACGGCTGTATAAAAATAAGTAAACAAAAATACTAGGATAAAATAAAAGATAGAGTAAAACCAACCATTATTCAAAATACCTAACACGAATTCTGAAAACTTAACCAGTGTGGCATTGTTAACATTCACCAAAAAATTGAATATCATCTGAGGAAATAACAAAATTGATAGAGCAAAAATAATAGGAATAACGCCCGCTTGGTTCACTCTTAGCGGCAAGTATGTGGAAACACCACCATAAACTTTCATCCCTCTAACTCTTTTTGAATACTGAATAGGAATAGGTCTCTCCGCTTCCGTTACAACAACAACCCCCGCCACGATCAAAACGGCTAGGAACAAAAAGGCAATATAAAGTGGTAATTGCGCAATATCAAAAGCAAAAATGTTCTGACTCACAGCCGTTGGTAAACCAGCAACTATACCCGCAAAAATTATTATAGAAACTCCATTACCAATAGAAAATTCTGACATTAACTCACCAATCCAAACTAACAAAACAGAACCAGCCACAATAACACTTATGTTTGTTAGCATCTCAAATAAACCTAGACTATCCAAAATTCCCTGCCTTTGCAAAAGAGTAAGAAAGGCATACCCCTGAACAACTGCCAAAGGAATAGTTAATAACCTTGAATACTGACTAAATTTTTTCTTCCCGGCTTCTCCTTCTTCATGATAAAGCTGTTTTAATCTTGAAGACATCATTGTCATCAACTGCATAATAATTGATGATGTAATATAAGGACCAACCCCCAACATTATGATAGATAGCCCAGACAAACCACCCCCAGAAAAAATGTTCATCAAACCAAAGAATTGGTTGTTTGAGAAAAATTCTTGTAATTTAGCAACATCAACTCCAGGAACAGGAATAGCCGCTAATACTCTAAACAAAACTAAAAAACCTAACAAATAAAGGATCCTTTTTCTTAGGTTACTATCTTTTATTATTAGGTTTAATTTATTCGCAAAATTCATAATGTTTTAGTCGATAGTTTATAGTTTATAGTGTTAAATTACAAACTATCGAAATTCTATAGACTATAGACTACCAACTATAGACTACTTAATCGTTCCTCCTGCTTTTTCTATTTTTTCCTTTGCCATTTCAGAAAAAGTACAACCTGACACCGTAATTTTTTTTGTTATTTCACCAGTTGCTAATATCTTTATAACTGGCATCTTCCCACTTTTTCTTTTCACGACACCTTCTTTAACTAACTCTTTAGGATTAACAATAGCGTCTTTCTCAAAAGTCTTATCAAGAGCTGACAAATTAACAGGAACAGCATTATCTTTTCTAGATTTAAAATTATAACCTCTTAGCTTAGGAATTTTCTTGATCATATCCCTAATCTCTGGTCGTCCGCTGTTTCCAGTTCTTGCGTTTTGTCCTTTATGTCCTTTACCGGAAGTTTTTCCTCTCTTTCCACCACGCCCAACACGGATGCTTTTTTTATTATTTTTATTCTTTTGTATGTTATGAAGTTGCATATTTTTTTAGTTTGTAGTTAGTAGTGAGTAGTTTGTAGTATAAATTTCGCTTCGCGAAATTTATTAACAAATCTATATAATTACATTTCAAATTCTCTTAGGGCTTCTATAGCCACTTGAGCATTATTTAATTTATTCTTGCTTCTCGATAAAAATTTTGCGCCCACCTCTGTAATTCCTGCCAATTCTAAAACGTCTCTAGCGGAGCTTCCTGCCACAATACCTCTTCCTTTCGCTGGTCTAATAACAACACTGGAAGAACAGTACTTAGCCTCTACTTCGTAAGGAATAGACATGTTGTCGGTCAATTTTAATTTAAGTAAATTCTTTTTAGCATCTCGAATTGCTTTTTCTATAGCCAAAGCTGTATCAGATCCCTTCCCAATACCAACACCTACTGATCCTTTTCTGTTCCCGATTACCATAGCAACACTAAAACTAAACCTTCTACCTCCCTTAACAACACGAGTAACTCTTCTGATGTTAATAATCTTTTGATCAAATTCTGGTTTTTGTCTTTCAAAACGTTCTCTAGGTTTTCTTGGTCTTACATTTTTCTTAAAAGTCCTTTCGGAGGAAGGAGCCCCTGCTGTAGTTGCGCTCTCAGCAACAACAGGAGTAATGGGAGTAGCAACAACCGGAGTAATAGGAGTAACAGGAGTAATTTCTTTTACTTCTCCTACTGAATCGTTATTATTTTTTTCTTTTGTTTCTTCCATTTTTTTAGAAATTAGTAACTAGTAACTATCAATTAAAACTCAAGACCTCCTTCTCTTGCTCCATCAGCTATAGCCTTAACTTTCCCTGTATAAATATAACCACCTCTGTCAAAAACAACCTTTTTTATTTTTTTCTCTAACGCCATTTTAGCCAAATCACTACCAATTTTTTGCGCTTTTTTTGCAGGATCTTTTTCTCCCTTTACCTTTTCAGAAGAATAAGAAACTAATGTCTTGCCATTCTCATCATCAATAATTTGAACGTAAATAGCTTTGTTTGATTTGAACACGCTTAACCTAGGAACTTTACTTGTTCCAGTTATTTTGGCTCTAATACGATTGCGCCTTCTATTTCTTTTTTCTACCTTTGTTGTACTCATATTTTAATTAAGCTGTTTTCTTCCCTTGTTTTCTTCTGATAATTTCACCTTCATATCTGATTCCTTTACCCTTGTAAGGTTCTGGTTTCTTTTTTACTCTGATATCTGCCGTAAAACTACCAACTCTTTCTTTATCAATACCTGATATTGTTATAATATTTTTTTCAACGGTAACAGTCAAATCTTTAGGTATCGCGATTATAACATCGTGAGAAAAGCCTAAACTCATAACCAAATCTTCACCCTTAACATTAGACTTGAAACCAACTCCTTCTACTATTAATTTCTTTTCAAAAGGTTTATTTACTCCAGCAATCATATTAGAAATATGTGAAGCATAAGTTCCCCACAAAGCTCTTGTAAAAACAGTATCCTCAACCTTTTCTAGTGTGATTATATTATTTTCCTGCTTCACAACAATCTCTGGTCTTAGTTTCCTTACCAATTCTCCCAAAGGTCCTTTCACCCTTAATTCACCGTTTACTATAACGACTTCTGTTTTTTCCGGTATTTCTATTTCTTTTTTTCCTATTCTACTCATATTATTACCAAATTTTAAATAATGCTTCTCCTCCTACACCTTCTTTTCTAGCCTGTCTATCTGTCAAAATTCCTTTCGGAGTTGATAAAACCAAAAGACCTTTTCCTCCCTTTACTGTTCTGATGTCTTTTACTCCAAAATAAATTCTCTTTGAAAGTTTTGAAACTCTTTTAACATCCGTGATTTTTGGAGATTTATCTTCGTTATAGGAAATTTCAAGTTCTAAAGTTTTCTTCACTTTCTTCCCTTTTTTTGAAACTGATTTTATATAATTTTCTTTCTGTAAAAGTTCTGCGATTTCTAACTTGAATTTAGAAAAAGGAACAGAAGCATACTCTTTTCGAGCATTACTTGCATTCTTTATACTTATTATTAAATTTGAAATTTTATCCATATTGTACGTTTAGCGTCTAACACTTATGTGTTACAGCCTAATCGTTTATTTATTAAATGATTACCAAGAAGATTTTGTTACTCCTGGGATTTTTCCCTCGTTAGCATACTCTCTAAAACATATACGGCAAAGATCAAAATCTCTCATGTAGCCGTGCTTTCTTCCACACTTAAAACATCTTCTCACTATTCTCGTTGAAAATTTAGGTGTTTTATTTGCTCTAGCTATTACTGATTTTTTCGCCATAAATATAAAAAGCTTCTACAAGCTCGAGGACTATCTTATCATAATACAACTTAATAAGTCAAACAAAAAACACCTTGCCCCAGAGAGGCAAGGTGTTAAAACAACAAAATCACAGATAAGCAGAAGTCCTCCCCATTTCGTCAACTTTTGACATACAGGAAAGCTGCGTAAATAAAACTGATCCAGCTATCCTGAGGTGGTACTGCAATTGGGCGATATCAAGAGAAGTATCAAAATCATCGAAGGTGTTATAACTCTTAAGACCACTATGTGCCATCAACAACAAACACAAGTCACCTCCATCGGCAAAATTGCACATTAAAGGATTTTCTGGAAAGAGGGTTGTATTTCCCTTCCTCCACTGTGGAGTTCTCCTGAAATCATGCTCCTTTTCTTCGGAATGAGCAACTACGGCGTGAATTTCAGTCTCTCCCAGACGCCCGACGACAACCCCGTCCTCACAGCCAACTGAGGAATAACAGACTGAAACGTAACGTCCAATAAGGTCAGAAAACCATTTTGATGGGTGGTCCCATTCAATATGCCGACAAGCATTTGAAATTTGGGTGTGTACTTCGCCAAAATCCACATCTACAGAATTTTCTTTTCCCTGTTTTCTGGGTAATTTGATTGAGCACTCAATCCGATGGGCAAAAGTTGCCACAACACGTTTTTCCTCGTCGCACATCCCAGCCATTATCAGAGAACCTGCTTGGTGAATTTTCCCATTCTGAAGCACGTTGATACCGATACAATTGCCAAACCTCCTGACCCTCAACACAGAATTGTTGATACTGATCGGGATATCAAAATACTCCGAACCGGAAGATATTTTTTCAAAAACTTCCTCTGGTTTAAAATCTTCCGCAAAAGAAAAAACTCCGTCCCAAAGCCTGTTGATATGTTTTTCTTTTTGGCCAGGACTATTTACGATCTGCTCAGCGCAAAATCTCATATAACGTCGGACAATAAGCTCTAGTCCACGGTAGAGATCTTTTCCTTCGTTACTCAAATGCTCAAGCCAAATTGTGCCCGATCTAAACGGAAAATCCATCTTGTGGATTTTCAAATCCACACCACACGACGAAGAAAATAGGCGAGACCTTTTTAACAGTTCCAACGCTTGTGTTTGAATCATGACGATACCTCCTTCTTTAAAAAGAACTAAAGATAGTAGTCTGTGACGACTACCCCACCAGTTGCCCGGCAGGATAAAACAGGCTGATCCCGCTTTACCGCTCAAGATATATTTTTATGCAAAATATATACTAAACGCTAAGCATGATTACGCAAAATCAGTCTATAGAAACAAACCAAAATAAGCAAGCATTAAGAAAAGGGCTGTCGGACAGCCCTTTTTTTCTTAAAAATAAATTATTAAATCTGCGCCTCCGTCGTTGTGGACACTTCTTCTGATACAACTTCTGATACTTCTTCTGACACTGGGGCTACTACAACAACTGTGCGGGTAACTTTGCTGGCTGGATTGCCAGCTGTATCTGTAACATCATAGGTGACTTTGTAAGTATTAGCTATGGTGGTATCCACTAAGCTGGTGACTGTAATATT